>Ga0265292_1000222_pt1 | contig 98800 bp, 95 predicted proteins | sample Munlanlewell296A_FD_189080 | JGI IMG/M metagenome (GOLD analysis project Ga0265292, IMG submission 189080) | Leachate microbial communities from a municipal landfill in Southern Ontario, Canada - Leachate well 296A | ecosystem: Engineered > Solid waste > Landfill > Unclassified | place: Canada...
CGCAAGCTTCTGACCAGCGGGAATACGGACGCCTAGATACACGCCGTTTCTGCGCATGATCGCTCGTCTTCGCAGCTTAGACCCATCAAACGCGGACTATTCGCGGGAGTTAGCTGCGGAACCCAGGGCACAGCGTCACGCGGTTGCGGACCTCGTATCCGTCCCCGTCCGCCGCGAACACCGGGATGCCTCCCCGTACCCACAGCGGTCCGCTCACGCCGAGCCCCGGATCCTGGACGAGGCCTATCGACGGCTCGAGCGCCGGCTCGTGCGGCTCCTCGGTGTCGTGGTCGCACGCCACGTACCGGCCCGACGGACACAGCGCCGCCTCCTCCTCGACGAGAGCGACGGAGTCGGGGTCGTCGGCCGCCGTCACGAGGTTCCAGAGCCCTCCCGCGCGGTCGCAGAAGCGGGCCTCGGCGCACAGATGCCGAGCGTCGCGCAATTTCAGCGCGGGACCGGTCGTGCACGCCGCCTGGTCGACGTAGGGCTCGCGGCTCGCCGTCTCCGTCCCGTCGAAGCCAACGGTCGCGTGCCCCCCGTCGCAGAAGGGCTTGCTCCCCGAACGTCCGCAACGGCAGAGCGCGTAGCAGTCCTCGGCCGGCAATGCCTCTCCCTCTACCCACGCGACCGACTCACCGCGCTCGTTCGTGGAGATCGCCGTCTTCGACATCGGCACGCCTCCCGAGACGAAGTACGGGCCGTCGGCCGTCACGTCGATACGCATGTCGCCCTCCCATCGCGCCGGCGCGCGGCACGCGCCGCACAAGTCCTACGTACCCGTCGCGCGGGCTTCCAGCCACGCCCGCACGACCTCGAAGAAGGGCTCCCGGGCTTGCCGCTCCCGCCAGGGGCTGTGCCCGCAGGCGTCGAGCTCCACGTATTCGAGACGCGCCAGGTGCGGCTCCAAGCTCGCACGGATCATCTTCCCGGGGTGTGGATCGTACGTCCCATGCACCATGAGGACTTCGGAGGTGATCGATTCGAACGCGGCCGGGTAGACGCCTTCCGCCTGTAGCAGGAGCATGTCTTCCCATGTCTCCTCGTGCGCCAGAGCGTCGAAGGGCACCTCGCTCGGCCCCCTCGACTCGGCGTCGAAGTCGTAAGGCGAGGGAAGATGGGCGCGTTCGTCGAGCGTCGCCGTGAGTCTCGAGCGCGACTCTGTGTCGAAGGTCCCGCAGCCGATGAGGACGAGAGGTCCGGCGCTGCAGGGGTGCGCGGCCGCGTAGGCGAGAGCGAGCATGGCGCCCCAAGACTCGCCGACGATCGCCGGACGGACGCCTTCGAGTCCCGAGACCAGCTCGTGCAGGTCGGCCACGTGCAGCGCGACGGTCAGCGGCTCGCCGCCGCTGTCGCGCTGCCACGGCTCGAGCACGCGGAAAGCGTCTGAGAGCCCGCGCGCGATAGGAGCCGCCTCACCCGTGGCGGCAGGGCCGCCGTGGAGGACGACGACGAGCGGACCGCGCGCTCCCCAGGTGCGTACGCGCAAGAGCCCCCCGGCCTCCACCGCGGCCTACCCCCTCCCGGCCTTCTTCCTCTGCGTCCCGCTCAGTATCCGCTTGCGCAGCCGTATGCTCTTCGGAGTGACCTCGACGAGCTCGTCGTCCTCGATGTACTCGAGCGCCTCCTCGAGGGTGAACGTCGCCGGGGGGACGAGCTGGATCGCCTTGTCGGCGCTGGCCGCGCGCGTGTTCGTCAGCTGCTTGGCCTTCGCGACGTTGACGACGAGGTCGCCCTCTTTCGCGTGCTCGCCGACGATCATCCCCTCGTAGCACATCTCGCCGGGGCCGACGAAGAGCGTGCCGCGCGTCTGGAGCGTGTCGAGCGCGTATGCGACGGCCTTGTCGGTCGACATCGCGATGAGCGACCCGTTCTGCCGCCCGCCGATACCCGCGCGCATCGGACCGTACGCGGCGAAATGGTGGAAGAGCGTCGCCTCTCCGCGCGTCGAGTTGAGGATGCGCGTGCGCAGGCCCATCACGCCGCGGGACGGGATGCGGAACTCGAGATGGACGCGCTCGTCGCGCTGGACCATGTCGGTCATCTCACCACCGCGGGAACCGAAGATCTCGATGACCTTGCCCGCATACTCGCTCGGCACGTCGACGACGGCGAGCTCGATGGGCTCGAGGGTCTTGCCGCCCTCCTTCTTGAGGATGACCGTCGGCCTGCCGACCTGGAACTCGTGACCCTCGCGGCGCATCGTCTCCATGAGCACGGATAGGTGCAGCACGCCACGGCCGGCGACCTCCATCCCGTCGCGGTCGGGCGTCTCGGCGATGCGCATCGAGATGTTGCCCTCGGCCTCGCGCATGAGCCGCTCCTTGATCTGGCGGCCTCCGACGATGTCTCCCTCACCTCCGACGAGCGGGCTCGTCGACGACGAGAAGACCACCGACATCGTCGGCTCCTCGACGTGGATCGGAGCGAGCGTGACCGGATCGATGCGACAGGTGAACATGTCGCCGATGTCGGCGTCCTCCACGCCCACGACGGCGCAGATGTCCCCCGCGTGGGCGCTCTCCGCTTCTTGCCGCCCCATGCCCTCGAAGGTGTACAGCGCCTTCACCGAAGCCTGGTAGCGGCTGCCGTCGTTCTTGATCACGAGGATGCGCTCGCCGTCGTGGAGGGTGCCGGAGAAGACACGTCCGATGCCGATCCTGCCGACGAAGCTCGAGTAGTCGATCGTGCAGACCTGCATCGCGACCGGGCCGTCGGGATCGCAATCGGGCGGCGGGATATGGTCGATGATCGCGTCGAGCAGCGGCAGCATGTCGTCGCCCTCGTCGGTCGGGTCGAGCCTCGCGTATCCCGCGACCGCATCGGTGTACACCACGGGGAAATCGAGCTGGTCGTCGTTCGCGCCCAGGTCGAGCATGAGATCGAAGACGGAGTCGACCACCTCGTGGGGCATGCAACCCGGACGGTCGATCTTGTTGACCACCACCAGGGGCTTCAGCCCATGCTCGAGCGCGTGACGAAGCACGAAACGGGTCTGCGGCATGGGGCCGTCGAACGCGTCGACGATGAGCAGCGCGCCGTCGGCCATCTTCAGCACCCGCTCCACCTCGCCGCCGAAATCCGCATGGCCGGGGGTGTCGATGACGTTGATCTTCGTGGAGCGATAGCGGATCGAGATGTTCTTCGCAAGGATGGTTATCCCGCGTTCCCGTTCCTGGTCACTGCTGTCGAGCACGCGCTCGGCGACCTGCTGATTGTCGCGAAAGACGTGAGTCGACTGCAGGAGGCGGTCGACGAGCGTCGTCTTCCCGTGGTCGACGTGGGCGATGATCGCGATGTTGCGTATGTCGTCCTGGCGCATGACTCTCCGTGGGTGGCGGGAAGGGGACGTACGAAAGGGCGGCCCCGGGGGACCGCCCTTCCAGGGCAGACCTGGTCACTCAAGATCCGAAGAACTAGATCTTGCGGACGTTGCTCGCCTGCTGCTTGCCGTTCTGGCCGGTGGTGATGTCGAACGACACGGCCTGACCCTCGTCGAGGGTCTTGAAGCCCTCTTCCTGGATCTCGCTGAAGTGGACGAACACGTCGTCGCCACCCTCATGCGAGATAAAGCCGTACCCCTTGTCCGGATTGAACCACTTGACCGTACCTTCTGCCATTCGAACCCATCCTTTCGCCCCCGCGGGGCAAAACAAAGCGACGTGACCTTTCCGCTACGAAAGCGGTCTGTCACGCCGCAAACGTACGAGCCACGAGTTGGCCCGCGGCGACAGTATACGCGAATACCGGACCGGATGCGCAAGTGCCGCGGACAGTCTGGCGCCACGCGCACTGGAACAGGGCGGGTACACCCGGCCCCCTCTGAGGCATACTGTCCTCGTATGGCCATTGCGCGCACGCACGAAAGAGGAGGGCGCGGATGCGGGCGAACCTGGGGATCGCCGGTCGGAGGCGATCGACGGTCGTCGTGCTGACCCTCTCGCTCGGTCTCGTCCTGGTCCTTTTGGGAGCCGCGCCGAAACCGGCCGCTCCTGCGGGCGCCGTCACGACGAGCATCGCCGTCCCAGCCGGCACCGAAGACCTCGTCAAGTCGCTCAAGGGCGTGAAGGTCTCCTCCACCGGAGCGACCATCACCCTCGCGGGCGGCCAGGAGGTCGGCCTGGACTTCGGCGACATAGCCGGCGGGAAGAGATCCATCTCGCTCGGCGCCATCGTCTTCGGTATCGGCGCTCTCGGACGCCTGCTCACGACACTCGGCAGGCTGGTGAAATCCTCGTGACGGTCCGGCACCCGACAGGAGGTACCTTGGAGACCAACGAACGCCACGTCGAGAAGCTCCGCATACTGGTCGAGCTCGCCTCGCTGGTGAACTCGACGCTCGATACCCACGAGATCCGTCGCCGGGCCGTCGAGGCCGCGGCGCGCCTCGTCGACGCGGACAGGGCGAGCCTGCTGCTCATCGAAGGCGCGGGCTCGAAGATGCGCTTCGAGATAGCGACGGGGGACGAGGACGACACGCTTCAGAAGATCCGCCTCGTCAAGGGACAGGGTATCGCGGGCTTTGTCGCGGACACGTGCGAGCCGGTCATCATCGCTGACGCGCAGACCGACCCGCGCTACTTCTCCGGGCTCGATCTGCAGAGCGGGTTCGTCACGAGGAGCATGCTTGCGGTGCCCGTGATGTCGCGCGGAAAGCTCGTCGGGATCCTCGAAGCGATGTGCATGCGGCCGAACGTCTTCTCCGAGGAGGATCGGAAGATGCTGTCGGCCGCCGCGGACCAGGTCGGCATCGCCATCGAGAACGCGCGCCTGTATCAGCGCCTGCGTAGCGGCTTCTTCGAGACGTGGATCATCGCGACCTGCTCCGTGGTCATCACGGTGCTGCTCGCCATCCTTCTTCTAAAGTAGCGTCCGAGTCAGCGTCCTCACAGAGCCCTCTCTTGATGGCGGAGACGAAGGCATCGACGGCCACGGGGTCGAACTGCGTGCCCGAACACCGCTCCAGCTCCGCCACCGCCTCCTTGATCGTCCGCCCGCGGCTATAGGGCCGGTCGGTCGTCATCGCATCGAACGTGTCCGCGACCGCGATGATGCGAGCGATGAGAGGGATGTCGTCCCCGGCGATACCGTCGGGGTACCCACGCCCGTCGACGCGCTCGTGGTGAGAGCGGACACCGGGAATGACAGGTCGCAGCCGGTGGACGTGGCTGAGTATCTCCGAGGCGGCCTCGCTGTGACGCTTCATCGCCGCGAACTCCTCCTCGTCGAGCGAGCCCGGCTTGCGCAGGACTTCGTCGGGGACGCCGATCTTGCCGATGTCGTGCAGGATCGCGGCGAGCCGAAGGTCCTCCGTCTCCTCCTCGGAGAGCCCGATCTCGCGCCCGATCGCCATGCTGAACGCCATGACGCGGCGTGTGTGACCGCCCGTGTACGGGTCCCGTTTCTCGATGGTGTCGGCCAGCGCCTCCGCCGTCTCGTAGAACGCCTCCCGGAGCTCCTCGTAGAGGTTCGAGTTCTCTATCGCGATGGCGACCTGGTTCGCGAGCGACGAGAGCAGTTCGCGGTCATTCTCGTCGAATGCGCCATGCCGCTTGTTGATCGCCTCGAGCGCACCGAGCGTCCTGCCGTGCGCGACGACTGGTACGCAGACCATGTCACGGGTGACGTAGTCGGAGACCCCGTCCGGCCTGCTGAAGAAGCGCTCGTCAGACTGGACGTCGCAGACGATGACCCCCTCGCACTTGTCGACGACCCAGCCGGCGATGCCCTGCCCCGGCGCCAGCCGGACCTCCTTCAGTGCGCCGTCCGAATCGCCCAGAGCGACCTCGAAGCAAAGCTCACCGGTGTCGCGGTCGGCCAGCAGCAGACTGCCGCGCTCCGCGTCCACCAGGCGCGCCGCGGCCTCCACCGCGCGCCGCCTGATGACGGAGCCCTCCAGCGTCGAGTTCACGAGCGCCGAGAGGTCCATCAGCGCCCTCAGCTGGCGCACCAGACGCGCATGCTGCTCTTCCACCGCTTGCCTCCGCACTAAGAAGCGTCCTTGGCGCGATGATACGCCGCCGTCTGCTTGTCCGGTATCGCGAAAGGAGACACAATCTCCTCATGCGCTACCGCACCAAGCTCCTGCTGCTCTTCATCGCCCTCGCCGTGGTCACGAACAGCGTCTCGGTGGGATGGCTCTATCTTCGGGCGCGCGCCGACCTCTTCGACCAGATCAACACGACCGCGCTCTCGATCGCGGACAGCCTAGCGAGCCAGGTCGACCCCGGGCAGCACCGTTCCGTGCTCACGCGCGACGACGAGACCTCCCCAGCGTATCTTGCCCTCGTGCGGCAGTTCCGCGCCGTGCGCGACGCCAACCGCCGCGACGACGTCTACGTGAAGTTCGTCTACAGTTTCCGGCCGGTCCCGGGCAAGTCCGGCTCCGCGGCCTACGTCATCGACGCCGAGGAGGACGCCGAGGACAGGTCCCACGTCGGTGACCCGTACATCTTCAAGGAGATGGACAAGTACCCGCCGGACTTCCAGAAGCCCCAGGTGTTGCCCGTGCTCGTCGAGGACCAGTGGGGGACGTGGCTCTCCGCGACAGCGCCCCTGCTCGATGAAGACGGCACGTCCTTCGGGGCCGTCGGTGTCGACATCAGCGCGACGGACGTGGTCGCCCAGCTCCGCACGCTGCTCCTCGGAGGCCTGCTCACCCTGCTCGCGTCGCTCGTCCTCGCCGTGGCGCTCGCCTTCGTGCTCTCGCGCCATGTCGCTCGACCGCTCGCCGACATCCGCGACGCAGCCGCGGCGATCGGGGGCGGCGACTTCACCGCGCGCGTCGCCATGTCCACCCACGACGAGTTCGCCGAGGTCGGTGGCGCCATCAACGAGATGGCGGTCGGTCTGATGCAGCGCGACAACCTCAAGGCCACACTCGTGCGCTACGTGTCGCAGGAAGTGGCCGACGAGATAATCGCCTCCGGACACCTCCCGGACCTTGAGACGCAGCGGCGGAAGATCACGGTGCTCTTCGCCGACATGCGCGGGTTCACCAGCATCTCCGAGGGCATGTCCCCCGAGGAGATCGTGCTGCTCCTCAACCGCTACTTTGACCGGATGATCGAGACCATCTTCCGCAACAAGGGCTACCTCAACAAGTTCATCGGAGACGGGCTGATGGCCGTCTTCGGCGCGCCGCTCGACGATCCCTACCAGGAGGAGCACGCGGTCCGCACGGCGCTCGAGATGTGTGACGAGCTCCGCCTGCTCGAGGAGTCCTACCGCAAGGAGCGGGACATCGACCTGCGAGTCGCGATCGGCATCAACACGGGCGTCGCCGTCGTGGGCAACGTCGGCTCGCAGCAGAAGATGGAGTACACGGCCATCGGCGACGCGGTGAACACCGCCTCCCGGCTCGAGTCCGCCGCCAAGGAGATGAACCGGTCGATCATCGTGAGCGAGTACACCTACGTCGCCGTCCGCAACCTCTTCCACTTCGAACGCGTCGGGGAGATACAGGTCAAGGGCAAGACTGACCTCGTACCGGCATACGCGGTCGAAGGCGTCGCGGAGACTCCGGCCGAAGGCTGAGGACCGGGCGCGAGACTCATCGCACGGGTGTGTTTGCATGCTAATCATTCGTGTGCTAATCTTCCGTGGACCACTCACGGAAGGACCTGGACATGAAGCACCACCCCGGCTGCTCGGGCCCGCCGCACATACCTCTCGACGGCGTCGACCCGCTGTCGTTCGAGGTCTTCCGCGCACTCATGGACACGATGAAGATGAACGGCCGCCTGCTCATGAAGACGATGGCGGGTCGCGGCGGCCACCCCGGGCAGGCTGGATGCCTGTGGGCGATCGGGACGCGCGAAGGCATCAGCCAACGGGAACTCGCCGAGATGGTGCACGTCGCCCCGCCCACGGTGACCGCGATGCTCCAGAAGATGGAGAAGGCCGGGTTCGTCGAGCGTTGGGTCGACGAGGACGACCAGCGCATCACCCGGCTGCGGCTCACGGAGACCGGACGCGCGCTCAACCACGACCTTCGGGTCGCCCATGGCCAGTACATCGCCGCGACCATCGGCTCCATGACCGAGGACGACCGGCGCGAACTCGTCCGGCTGCTCGGGGTCCTCTCGCACAGCATCGGATCCGCGCTCGACCGGCTGGAGGAGTAGATGACCGACCTGCTCAAGACCTATCTGAAGCCCTACGGGAAGCAGATCGTGCTCGTCATGGTCCTGCTCCTGGTCCAGGCGATCGCCAACCTGTACCTTCCGAACCTCAACGCCGACATCATCAACAACGGCGTCGCCAAGGGCGACACCGCCTACATCGTGTCGACCGGCGGGTTCATGCTCGCGGTGACGTTCCTGCTGGGGATCGCCGCGATCATCTCAGTCTACTGGGGCTCCAAGACGGCGATGGCCTTCGGGCGAGACCTCCGCGCGGCGATCTTCCGCAAGGTGCAGACCTTCTCCCAGCAGGAGGTCAACCTCTTCGGCGCCCCCTCGCTGATCACGCGAAACACCAACGACGTCCAGCAGCTCCAGATGATGGTCGTCTTCGCGCTGAACATGATCATCTCGGCGCCGATAATGGTCGTCGGAGGCGTGATCATGGCCCTGCGGGAGGACGTCCCCCTCTCCGGCATCCTCGTCGTCATCATCCCGCTGATGGCGACCGTGATCGGCATCCTCGCATCGAAGGCGATACCGCTGTTCAAGGCGATGCAGGTCAAGATCGACGACGTGAACCGGGTCATGCGCGAGAAGCTGGCCGGCATCCGCGTCATCCGCGCGTTCGTCCGCACCGGATACGAGCAGGAGCGGTTCGACGCCGCGAACCGCGACCTCACCGACACCGCCCTGAAGGTCAACCGCATGCTGGCGCTCATGATGCCCTCGCTCATGGCGATCATGAACCTCTCGCTCGTGGCCGTGATGTGGTTCGGCGGGCTTCGCATCGAGAGCGGCGCGATGCCCATCGGCAACCTGACCGCGTTCCTCACCTACATCATGCAGATCCTCTTCTCCGTGCTCATGGCCACGATCATGTTCGTCATGGTCCCGCGAGCGGCCGTCTCGGCCGACCGCATCCAGAAGGTGCTCACGACCGAGCCGACCGTCAACGACCCCGCCACGCCCGCGCCGACGAGCGTCACGAAGGGCTTCATCGAGTTCAAGAACGTCGAGTTCCGCTACCCCGGCGCCGAACAGCCCGTGCTGTGCGACATCTCCTTCTCCGCGGCGCCCGGTGAGGTCACCGCGATCGTCGGAAGCACGGGCAGCGGCAAGTCGACGCTCATCAACCTGATCCCGCGCCTCTACGACATCACGTCGGGCTCCATCACGGTCGACGGCACCGACATCCGGGAGATGGACCGCGAGGACCTGTGGCGAAAGATCGGCTTCGTGCCCCAGAAGGCGTTCCTCTTCTCGGGAACGGTCGCGAGCAACCTGCGCTACGGCGACCAGGACGCGACCGACGAGCGACTGTGGCACGCGCTCGAGGTGGCGCAGGGCAAGAGCTTCGTCTCCGAGATGCCCGAAGGTCTCGAGGCTCCCATCACGCAGGGCGGCACGAGCGTCTCCGGCGGCCAGCGCCAGCGACTCGCCATCGCCCGCGCACTCGTCAAGGATCCCGAGGTCTACGTCTTCGACGACAGCTTCTCGGCGCTCGACTTCAAGACGGACTCGATGCTGCGGGCGGCGCTCAAGAAGGAGATCACCCACGCGACCACGATCATCGTCGCCCAGCGCGTGAGCACCATCATGCACGCCGACCGCATCATCGTCCTCGACGGCGGCGACATCGTGGGCATCGGGACCCACGACGAGTTGATGGAGACCAGCCCGACGTACCGCGAGATCGTCTACTCGCAGCTCACCCAGGAGGAGATCGCATGAGCGAGCCCACCCCCCGCTCAGAGAAGAGCGCGTCTTTCGGACCCAGGCCCGGGGGCCCGAGGCCCGGCGGCGGCCCCATGGGCGGCGGACCGTTCGGCGGTCACGGCATAGGCGCTGCAGTGGTCAAACCGAAGGACTTCGGCGCCTCGTTCAAGCGGCTCATGGGCCAGCTGAAGCCTCAGATGTGGCGCATCGTGATCGTCATGCTCCTCGCGATCGTGAGCGTGTCGTTCTCGATCGCGGGGCCGAAGCTCCTCGGTAGAGCCACCAACAAGCTGTTCCAGGGCGTGATCGGCAAGCAGCTCCCCGCCGACGTTCCGAAGGCGGCCATCGTCCAAGGGCTGCGCGCGAAGGGCCAGGACCGTCTGGCGGACATGCTGTCGGCGATGGACGTCACCCCCGGCGTGGGCGTGGACTTCCCCGCCATCGCGCGTATCCTCGTGCTGCTCGCGGTCGTGTACCTCCTGTCCGCGCTGTTCGCCTGGGGACAGGGCTACATCATGGCCGGCGTCGCTCAGCGCACCGTCTTCAAGTTGAGGAAGGACGTGGACGAGAAACTGGCGCGGCTGCCGCTCTCCTACTTCGACGGCCACGCCCGCGGCGACATCCTCTCCCGCGTGACGAACGACATCGACAACATCGCCAACTCGCTGCAGCAGAGCCTCACCCAGCTCATCACGGCGCTGTTCACCATCATCGGCGTGCTCGGCATGATGTTCTCGATCTCGCTGCTGCTGGCGTGCATCTCTCTGCTGACCCTGCCGATCGCGCTGGTCATAACCATGACGATCGCGAAGCGCTCGCAGAAACAGTTCGCGCTGCAGTGGGAGCGCACCGGCGACCTCAACGGGCATGTCGAGGAGATGCACACCGGACACAGCATCGTGAAGATCTTCGGCCGCCAGGCCGAGGCCATCGCGATCTTCGAGGAGCGCAACGACAAGCTGTTCGACGCGAGCTTCCGCGCGCAGTTCATCTCCGGGATCATCCAGCCCTCGATGAATTTCATCGGCAACCTCAACTACGTCGCCATCGCCGTCATCGGCGGCCTTCGCGTGGCGTCGGGCACCCTCTCTCTCGGCGACGTGCAGGCGTTCATCCAGTACTCGCGCCAGTTCACGATGCCGATCGCGCAGACCGCGTCGATCGCGAACGTCTTCCAGTCGGCCGTCGCCTCCTCGGAGCGCGTCTTCGAGCTGCTCGACGAGGCCGAGGAGAAGCCCGACACCGCGAGTCCCATGCGACTCGCGAAGGCTACCGGCGCCGTGGCGCTCGAACACGTCTCGTTCCGCTACAAGCCGGACGAGCCGCTCATCGACGACCTGAACCTCGACGTGAAGCCGGGCCAGACCGTCGCGATCGTCGGCCCGACCGGCGCCGGCAAGACCACCGTCGTGAACCTGCTCATGCGCTTCTACGAGATCGACGAAGGCCGCATCCTTCTCGACGGCGTCGACATCCGCGACATGACCCGGGACGACCTGCGCGCGACGTTCGGGATGGTCCTGCAGGACACGTGGCTGTTCGGTGGGACGATCCGCGACAACATCGCCTACGGGCGCGAAGAGGCCACCGAGGAGCACATCGTCGAAGCGGCGAAGGCGGCGTACGTCGACCACTTCGTCCGCACGCTCACCGACGGCTACGACACCAAGCTCGACGACGAGGCAGGCAACCTCTCGGCGGGCGAGAAGCAGCTGCTCACCATCGCCCGAGCGTTCCTCGCGGACCCGGAGATCCTCATCCTCGACGAGGCGACGAGCTCGGTCGACACGCGCACCGAGGTGCTGATCCAGAAGGCGATGCGCGAGCTGATGAAGAGTCGCACCTCGTTCGTCATCGCCCACCGCCTCTCGACGATCCGCGACGCCGACGTGATCCTCGTGATGGACCACGGCAGGATCATCGAGACCGGCACGCACGAGGAGCTGCTCGCGGCGAAGGGCTTCTACTTCGACCTCTACAACAGCCAGTTCCTCGAGAGCTTCGACGAGGCGGTGTAGGCGATGCCGACGCGTCGCGTCCTGGCCGCGCAGAACATCAGCCGCATGTGCGCGGTCTGCGGCGTCGAGAACGGCGCCGGCCTCCACGCGCGCTTCCTCGAACTCGAGGGCGGCGAGCTGCTCGGCGTCTTCCGGCCGACGCCCGAACAGCAGGGGTATCCCGGCAGGCTCCACGGCGGCCTCGCCTCGACGATCCTCGACGAGACCATCGGTCGGGCGGTGAGCATGAGCGACCCCGATGCCTGGGGAGTCACCGTCGAGCTGACCGTGCGGTTCCGGAAGCCGGTGCCGCTCGACGGTGACGTCCGCGCTCTCGCCCGGATCACCAAGGACGGCGGGCGGATCTTCGAGGGCTCGGGGGAGATACTCCTCGAAGACGGCACCGTCGCCGTCGAGGCGCGCGGCCGCTACCTCCGGATGCCTATCGAGAGCATCGCGGAGGGCGACTTCGGCTCCGAGTGGTTCACCGACGAGCGTGAGCGGCCCGCGACCGTGGAGATCTAGTCGGCGCAGAACGGAGGTCGGTCAGCCCCTGTCCTCATCGCCGGCGGGCGAGTACCCATTCGTTCGCGCGATCGCGTCGAGAGTCACGCAGACCGCGTCCTCGACGACCATCGACGTCCGCCGCTTCATCTCGTCCTCGAAGACCACCCTCAGGTAGCCGTGGCATTCGTCGCAGAGGTGGAGCCGATGCGCCGGATCGCTCTCCTCGTACGTGTAGCGCATCCTCACGGTCGCGCGCGAGCCGCAACGGGCACACCTCAGGCGCTCGAAACCCCATTCGGCATGGCACAGCGAGCACCAAAGGCCGCGCTGGCCACCCTGCAGCGCGGTGCTCTCACCCATCCGGCCCAGCGCCGCCGGCGAGCCGCAGACCGGGCAGGACCCCGAATCCCACAAGCTCCACCGAATCTCGCCCAGAGACTCGAGCGCCGCGGCCGAGGGGCCGGTGAGGAAGGGGGAAAGCGCCGAGGTCAGGACGAACGAGACGGTCGGCAAGGAGAGCGCAGTCCCGCTGTCTCCGAGCGCTTCCCAGACCTGACTCGCGAACGCCTCGGGATCCTTCACGGCATCCGCGATCCTCTCGTCGTTCAGCGCGCTGGCCAGGTCGGCCTCCCTCAGGGCGATCGCCTGCCCCGGGTCGAGACCGGCCGCATCCGCGACGTGTGCCGCGATCTTCCCCACGACGGCCCGATACTCCTCACCGGGCACCTTCGGTTCGCTCAACAGGAAGAGCGGCTGGCCCGTCACCAAGGACTCCGTCGCGGCTTCGGCGACCGGCGCCTCGTAGCCGGGAGCACCAGCCTCGGCTTCCGCCTGGATCTCCCATATCCCCTTGAAGAACCGCAACCGGGCCGCCGAGTCCTCATCGGCGGCCTCGAGATACGCGTCAGCGGCCTCGATCACTTCGTCCGTCCTCATCGGTCTCCCCTCTTGCCGGCCGCACCCATCGAGACGGCGGCTTACGGAAGGGCCGGACCCGATCCCGGGCCCGGCCCTTCCGGTATGGCCGTCGGACGATCTACTCCTGGACCACGTTCTTCCCGCTGGTGAGCTGCTCGTCCGCCCAGTGGCCCCAGTGGTACCGTGCGTCGGACTCCGATACGCGGCCGTCGCCGAACATCAGGCGCGCCGAACCGCGATACGGCTGGAAGATGCCGGCGCCCAGGTACGCGTGCGCCATCCCGATCATCGCGATCATGACGAACGAGACGTCATGCGCGAGCAGGGCGAGGCGGAGCACCATGGGATCGACGAACCTGCCCGCCCAGAGCACGACGCCGCTGATCGCTATCAACACGGCGAAGCAGACGAGCGCGATGTCGGCGAGCCTCTGCCCGGACTTCGTCTCGTGCTGCTTGGGCATGTGCGTCGTCTTCGGGGTGAACAGGTACTTGACGAACAGCTTCATGAACAGCTTGTCGTCATCGTCCCACTTGGCGAAGTTGTTCTTCACCATGTGCGAGAAACCCTTGGGCGCCGCGATGAGCGCGAACAGCGGTATCGCGATGAACGCCACCGCGAAGACCCGATGACCCAAGCGGAGGATCTGCACGACGTCGCGGCCCACGGCCTGTCCGAGAGCGGGCACGAAGACGAAGAGGCCGCTCAGGATGAGAGCGATGCAGGCGGTGGTGTGGATACCGTGCGTCCACCGCTTCAATGCGCTGTGGCGCTGTATGTAGCGAGTCACTGCCCCTCCTCCTCACTCTTGGAAGCGCCCACGTTCGACGCGTCGCGCTTGTACCCGATGCCTGTCAGGAACGAGATGCCGAGACCGCCGAAGACCGCGGCCACGCCCAGGCCGGTGAGAGGCTTGAGCAGGTGCCACAGAGCGATCGAGTCGGGGGCTTTCGGGTCGCGCACGAGCCCGTGTGCGTCGAGACCGAACTTCGCGACGAACAGCGAATGCATGCCGCCCATCTCGGACTCCCCGTAGAGTTCGGCCTTGTCGAACCCCTCGGCCTGGAGATCCTCGACGCGCTTCTTGCCGGCCGCGATCATGTCCGCCCGAGGGCCATACGAGAGCGCGTGCGCCGGGCAGGTCTTGACGCACGCGGGCAGAAGGCCCCGCGCGGTGCGGTCGTTGCACAGCGTGCACTTGTTCGAGACTCCGAGCTCCCCGCGGAACTTGGGGACCCCGAACGGGCACGCGGCGTTGCAGTACTTGCACCCCACGCACTTCGCCCTGTCGAGATTCACCGTCCCGTCATCGAGCTTGCTGATCGCACCGACCGGGCACGCTTCCGCGCACGCCGCGTTCGTGCAGTGGAAGCACGCCCGGCGGGAGAACGCCCACTCGATGCCGCTGGTGGTGTCCTCCTCGCGGAACTCGATGAGAAGACGCGTGTCGCCGTTCAGGTCCGACATGCTCTGGTATGAGCCGGTGAACTCGTAACCGTCCTTGACGAGGCTCGAGGGGAGCATGTTCCACTGCTTGCACTGCACGCTGCAGCCCTTGCACGCGCTGCACTTCGATGAGTCGTACAGGATCGCGTTCTCAGCCATGAGTCATACCCTCCCTATGCCTTCTCGACGTTGACGAGGTACGCCTTGTACTCGGGGATGGAGCTGTTCGCATCTCCGACGTTCGGCGTGAGGTCGTTCGCGATCGCGCCGGTAGCGTAGCCGGAGGCGTAGCCCCAGTGCCATGGCATGCCGACCTGGTGCACGGTCTTGCCGTCGATGTCGAACGGCTTGAAGCGCGGGGTGACCATCGCGGCCATCTCGATCGAGCCCCGGTCGTTGAAGACCCGGACCTGATCGCCGTTGGTGATGCCCTTCTCCTCCGCGAGCTCGAGCGATATCTCGACGAACATCTTCGGCATGGCCTCCGCCAGCCACGGGATGTTGCGAGTCATGCCGCCGGTCTGCCAATGCTCCGTCAGACGGTAGGTGGTGCAGACGATCGGGTACTTCTTCGGATCGCCCGGCTTCACCGATGCCGCTTTCCCGAAGGTCAAGCCGGGATTCGACTGGCGGCCGTTGAACAGGTTGGTCACTGGGGTCTCGAACGGCTCGTAGTGCTCGGGGAACGGGCCGTCCTTCATCCCGTTCAGGCCGAAGAGATGACCGGCTCCGTCCGACTGCATGATGAAGGCGGTGTTGTTCGGCGGGATCCAGCTCAGGACGATCTTCGCGTCCTTCGGGTCGGTGACCTTGAACGCGAAGTCAGGCACGTCGTTGTTCTTCCACTCGGTGCCGGTCCACTCGACGAGCATCCTGGCGGGATTCCAGGGCTTGCCGGTGATGTCCGCCGACGCGCGGTTGTAGACGATGCGGCGGTTGACCGGCCACGAGAACGACCACTTCGGGAAGAGGCCCAGTTCGCCCGGGTCGTCCTTGAGCCGCGAGCCGGTCGGCTGCTTCGTCGGATCGCCGGGGGCGTCGTTGTTGTTGTAGTAGCCGGAGTAGATCCACACGCCGCATGCCGTGGAGCCGTCCGCCTTGAGCAGGGGGAAGTTCTTGACGAGCTTGCCGTCGGCGACGGTGTAGCCGTTCATGCCCCGGGCGACCTTCGTGATGTCCGACTTGCCGTCCGTCTCGTAAGGCCAATACAGCTTGGTGAGCTGCTCAGGATTGGGGCCGGCCTCGGCCTCGAAGAGCTCCTTCAGCTTCTTGTAGAGCTCGTGCATGATCTCGAAGTCGTCCTTCGCCTCTCCTGGGGGATCGAGGGCCTTGTAGCGCCACTGGACCCAGCGGCCGGAGTTCGAGATCGTGCCCTGCTTCTCGTAGTGAGCCGCGGCTGGGAGCATGAAGACCTCGGTCTGGATCGCCGCCGAGTCGACGCCCGGCGCCTTCCAGAACTGCATGGTCTCGGTCTCCCACAGGTCGACGGCGACGAGCCAGTCGAGCTTCGCCATCATCTTGCGCTCGAACGTCGAGTTCGGGCCGGCGACGGCCGGGTTCTGACCCCAGCACATCATGCCCTTGACGATGCCTTCGCTGACGGACTCGAAGACGCCGATGTGGGTGTGGTTGACCTTGTTGAGCTTCGGGAGCATGTCGTACGCATAATCGTTCCCGAACGTGGCGTAGGGGCCGTAGACCTCCTTGAGGTAGCTGACGACCCACTTCGGCAGGTTGGTCTTGAACCCGGCGCCGGGAGTCTCCCCGGCGAGATACGCCGCGAGATCCGGGTACTTCGCCGCAGTAGGGGTGTTCATGTACGCCGGCCACGTGTTCGCGAGCGTTCCCATGTCCGTCGAGCCCTGGACGTTGGCCTCACCGCGAAGCGCGTTGATGCCGCCACCGGCGACGCCGATGTTGCCCAGGAGCATCTGGACGAGGGCCATGGCGCGCACGTTCTGCGAGCCGTAGGTGTGCTGGGTCTGGCCCATCGCATACAGGATGGTCCCGGACTTGGCGGGTGCGCCGGATGCGGCGAACGTCTCCCACACCTCGAGGAGCTTCTCTTCGGGGCAACCGGTGACCTTGGAGACCATCTCGGGCGTGTAGCGCTCGTAGTGCTTCTTCATCAGCTGCCACACGCACTGCGGATCCTGCATGGTCGGATCCTTCTTGGCGACCTTCGCAGCCGGAAGCTCGAACTTCGGGACGCCCGCGGCGGTCACGTAGGCGGTCGCCGCCGGCTTGCCGGTCTTCGGGTCCAGGCCCGTGTTCCAGGGCTTGACCTCCGCTACCTGGTACTTCCAATCGTCGACCGCGTACTTGTTCTCCTTGTCGTCCCAGCCAGAGAACAAGCCAGTGGCCTCGTCGAACTTGTACGCGGGATTCACGAGGAACGTGGCGTTCGTGTAATCCTTGACGTAGTCCTTCTGCCACAGGTCGTTGTCGATGATGTACTTCATGAGACCGCCGTAGAAGGCGATGTCGGTACCGGACCTCAGGGGAGCGTAGATATCCGCCAGAGCGGCGGAACGGGTGAAGCGGGGGTCGACGACGATGTACTTCGCGCCCTTCGCCCTCGCTTCCTGCACCCACGCCATGGTGACGGGGTGGTTCTCGGCGTTGTTGGAGCCTATAGCCAGGATGACATCAGCGTTCTTGAAGTCGCAGAAATGGTTCGTCATCGCTCCGCGACCGAATGAGGGGCCAAGACCGGCCACCGTGGAGCTGTGTCATATACGGGCCTGATGTTCGATGTAGGTCAGACCGAGCCCACGGCACAACTTCTGGAGCGCGTAGCCCTCCTCGTTGTCGAGCGCGGCGGCACCGAAGTTGGCGATGGCCTCGCAACGGTTGACGGTCACACCCGCTTCGTCCTTGAGCTCGTAGTTCTCGTCGCGGGTCTTCTTGATCCGCGTGGCGATCTCCTCGATCGCCTTCTCCCACGAGATGTCCTCCCACTCGGCCTTGCCGGCACGACGTACCTTCGGCTTGGTCAGGCGGTTGGGATTGAGGATCCGCTCGCCGGTCTTGTCGTCGTAGATGGAGCGGACGCTGAACTGGGAGGATCCCTTCGAGCAGAGACCACCGCGATTGATCGGGTGGTCCGGATCGCCCTCTATGTTGATGAGTTCGCCGTTCCGGACCGAGACGATGGTCCCGCATCCGCCTGAGCAGTAACAGCAGATGGTCGCTGTCTCCTGCACGTCGACGAGTTTCCACCCCGTCTCAGTCCCGACCGCCAGAGCGGAAGACTGGCCGACGAACTCGTACATCGCGGTCGTCATCAGCGCTGCGCCGGTCAGCTTGAGAAATCCCCGCCTTGTGACTCCCATCCCTACCTCCCATTCGTATTCGACGATTGCGAGTAGGCTGGATGTCGCCCCGGGCCGTGTCGGCGGACCGGATGAGAGCAAGAAAAATGCACCTAGATCGGTGCATCATCCAGCGTGATGGAGCCTTTGCGACTGCGGATACACTACTGACGTTATAGCACACGGAATACCCGAACGTGCGCGTCCCTGGATGTGTCCGGCGAACGGCCTCCGGTGTCGTGCGCAGCCTAGCCCTGACGCCCCTCGATAGCGGCCAGCAGGATAGCGGCCGCGATGCCGAGACGCCGGTCGAACCGGCCGGACGGGTCCATCGAGAAGTCGACGTTCACCTTGTAGACGAAGGGGTTGAACGCCTGGTCGATGCTGCCGACCTTCTGCCCGGTGGCAGGGTCGGGGAAGAAGACGTCGTACTTCTGCGGCACGAGGTTCGTGAGCAGGCGGCGAAGGAGCGCCAGGGCCATGCTGTCCTCGATCAGCGTGCCGATCTTGGTCTCGGCGGCATCGAGCACTTCCCACTCGTCGCGCAGTATCGAGCGCCCGCCTCGACGGCGCATGACGCCGACCTTCTCACCGGAGACGGAGTCGGTCACGTCGTAGGACGCGGAGAAGTCCAAGACCTGCCGCGCCTGGATGCAGAGAAGCTCGGTCGTCTTCGCGACGTCGGCGTAGACGCGGATGTCCTCCTTGAGTTTGAACGCCTTCTGCTCGCAGAACGCGGCGAGCGCGCCCTGCGCGTCCCAGACGTGGAACGCGCCCCCCGCGAGCTTGAGCACCTTGCGCCGAACCAAGTAGCGGTCCGCGACGAACGTCCCGTGGACACTCATGTGTCCTCCTCCTCGAAGGTGAGCCTACCCGCATGATGACACACGCGACGGCAGGCGGTTCGGGCCGCTACCTAGCGGCGGCGCGCTGGACGAGCCAGGCGCCCGCGAGGATCGCCGCTCCAGCCACGGCCGTGACCGGCGCCGGGCGTTCCCCGAGGACGACGGCGGCGAGCAAGAGCCCGAACAGCGGCTGCGTGAACTGGATTCCCGCGATCCGGCTGATCCCGCCCTTCGCGAGCGCCCAATACCAGGCGATGTAGCCCAGGATCGACGTGAGCAGGGCGAGCACGAGGACCGAGACCCAGGCCGCAGAGCCCGCATGGGGCCATCCCCGGGACGCGAGGGTCCATCCGAGCAGGGGCAGCAGCGCGATCGACGAGAAGCTCACACCCCAAAGCGTCGTCGACCGGGCCGGGTATCCGGATCCCGTCAAGAGCGCACCGGCAGCGTATCCCGCCGCGCAGACGACCGCCGACACGAGGATGATCGCGTCCCCCCGCGTGCCAGCGCCCGACGCGGCGCCGGCGGTCCTCCAAACGATCACCGCCGCCTCGCCGGACAGCGCGATCGCGCATCCCGCCATCCACGTCTTGGAGACCCGTCGACGCTCGAGGAGCGTCCCGAACAGGCTCGTGAACACCGGCAGCGTCGCGAGGATCAGAGCCCCGTGCAGTGCGGAGGTGACGTGCTGGCCGACGGTGAACAGGAGCGGGAAGACGACGAACGCGGCTAAGCCGGAGAAGCCCAGCAAGGCCTTGCCCCGCGAGTCCGCGGGGAGGGGCTGGCGCCACGCGATGACGAGCGGTAGAGCGACGCAGCCCGCCAGCACGGTCCTGAGGATGCCTACCAGCAGGGGGTCGATCTCCGCGGCTGCCACCTTGGTGAACAGCGGCGTCCCGCCCCAGACGACCATGACGGCGAGAGCGACCGCGACCGGGATGCCGACGGCTGTGTCCTGCTTGACAGACATGCGGCTCCCTCTGACGACGCGGCGCGAGCACGGACAACGGTACCAGTACGCCACCCGGGACGCATCGTCGCAGGAGCGCGAAACGCCCGCCCCCATCCCGGGGGCGGGCGTCTTTCGCTCATCGCGCTTCCCGCGCGAGGACCTTGTCTAGACCTCGTCAGGGGCGATCTGCGGAAGCCTGCTGGCGTGCTCCGCATGCATCGCGTGCGACTCGCCTGAGTGGATGTCGATCTGCTTGGTCTCCGGGAGCAGGACCAGACCGACGAAGAAGCACACACCCGCGACGATCATCGGGTACCACAGACCGGCGTAGTTGTTGCCGGTCGCGCCCAACAGGCTCAGACCGATGATCGGGACCATCCCGCCGAACACGCCATTGCCGATGTGGTACGGCAGAGACATCGACGTGTAGCGGATCTTCGTCGGGAAGAGCTCGACGAGGAACGCGGCGATCGGACCGTAGACCATCGTCACGTAGATGACCTGGACGAAGATGCAAGCGCCGAGCACCCACGGGTTGTAGCCCTGGTACGGGAAGATGAACTGCTGGAACTCGACGATCGCGGCGGGATTGGCGGCGATGGCCGGCGACGACCCCAGCGCGGCAACCGCAGGCTGGTTGTACGTGGCAGGCGCGAAGGCGGCCATGAGACCGTAGAGCGGGTACCACGTCAGCACGGCCAGTGCCATGCCGCCCAGCATGATTGGCTTGCGGCCGATGCGATCGGACAGCGAACCGAAGAACACGAAGAACGGTGTCGCCACGAGCAGCGCGCCGGCTATGATGACGTTCGAAGGGATCAGGGCGACGTGGAACACCTTCTGAAGGTAGAACAGCGCGTAGAACTGTCCCGTGTACCACACGACGCCCTGGCCCATGGTCGCGCCGAACAGCGCGAGCAGGACCCACCTGAGGTTGTACGGGTTGCCGAAGCTCTCCTTGATCGGGTTCTTGGAGAGCCCGCCGGACTTCTTCAGACCGGAGAAGAGCGGAGACTCCTTGAGCGAGATGCGGATGTAGAGCGAGACCAGGACGAGTATGGCCGACACGAGGAACGGGACACGCCAGCCCCACGCATCGAACTTCACTTCGCCCAAGATGCTGCGCGTGGCGAGGATGACGCCGAGCGACATGAACAGACCGGCGGTCGCCGTGATCTGGATCCAACTCGTGAAGAAGCCGCGGCGACGCTCCGGCGAGTGCTCGGCCACGTACGTGGCCGCGCCACCGTACTCGCCACCGAGCGCCAAGCCCTGCAGGATGCGCAATCCGATCAGGATGACGCCCGCGATCGGACCGATCTTGTCGATCGTGGGGAGCAGGCCGACGGCGAACGTGCAGATACCCATCAGGGTCATGGTGACCATGAAGGTGTACTTGCGGCCGATCAGGTCGCCGATCCTGCCGAACACGATCGCGCCGAACGGGCGGACGACGAAACCGACGGCGAACGCCGCCAGCCACGCGATCATGTTCCCGAGGCTCGTGCCCGTCTGGTAGAACTTGCTGGAAATGACCGTAGCCAAGCTGCCGAAGATGTAGAAGTCGTACCACTCGACCATCGTGCCGACCGACGAGGCCGCAATGATCTTGACGATCCCTTTCTCCGAGACCGTGTTCGCTGCGGTGTCTGCCATCTCCCTGCCTCCCTTGCCGTCGCCTGGCGCCCTATGCCGACGAACACACCTGGGCGCGCGGTAGCCTTCCTGGCAGCGATGATAGGGGTGTTCGGAGCGTCAACAGAGAAGCACACCCGCGAACGGGCTTCCCGTGCCAGGGAACGGCGGCGTTTCCTCGGCAAACGGTAGGGCGGTCGGCCGCGCGTCTACCGCGTCGCCTCCAGCACCGACGCATACCCCTGCGTGAACCAAGGGTCGCCCTGCGCGTTCGTGCCCGTGCTCGGCGACGTCACGCGCAGGCGCTCCAGGAGGGCGACTCGGCCGGTCCCGACCAGACCGTCCACGACGAAGGCCTGCTCGGCGTCGATGTCCGGGGCGATGTGATGTGTCGGCAGCGGGATCGTGCTCCCGATCTCCAGGCGAGAATCGAACGACGCCGTCGCGACCCAGACCGGCACTCCGGCGAGCGTGACATGCGTCCGCCAGAAGCGGGCGTGATGGCGCCGGCGCACGGTGGCCACGCCCTCGTGCTTCTCGAACGCGATGTCCTGCACCGCTCCTCCGAGGAACGTGGGCGTCACCGGTGCGGTCGGGTACGGTCGATTCCCGAGTGCGGCGAAGACCGCTCGGGTCAGCGTCGCGAACGAAGGCTTGTCGGCGACCTGCCACCCGGCGGCCTCGAACGCCGAGGTCAGCATGGCGGGCGTGCCGACGAAGACGATCCCGATCGGCTCTTGCGGTGAGCCGTCGAGCTTCTCGGAGTGGAGCGGCAGCCGCCGGAGGTCGGCCGAAGTCGGAAGGGGCCGGCCTGTCGGGCCGGTCGCGACGACCCACGGCCGAGCAGGCGTCTCGGCGGTCACCTTCGCAAGCAGCGGGTCGACCTGTGCTCCCGCGACCACGGCGGCGACCGCGGCGAGCGAAACGGCGAGTGTCGCGACACGGCGGGACCGCAGGCCGGACCACACCGGCCATGCTTCTCGCATCCCCCCATACCGGACGAGCATCAGGTAGCAGCCGCACGTGACGCTGAGCCAAGCGAGCGCGAGCGACCATGAAGCGAACACGTCACTCGTCCAGTGCACGCCCAGGTAGACTCGCGACAGTCCCACGGCGGCAACGGCGGATCCAGCGACGAACAGGACCGCGAGCCGGACCCGAAGGTTCCCTGATCCTCGCCAGAGCACGAAGACGACGACACCGGCCAACAGCAGACTCTCGAACGCGTGTCCCGACGGGAAGCTGAACGACGACGGCTCCTTGATGAGTGCGAAGGCGACCGGAGGCCGTGGCCGACGGAACGCCAGCTTCAAGAGCGTCTGAAGCACGACCCCGCTGGAGAGCGTGATGACGAGCATCGCCGCCTCACCGCGTCGGCCCCACATCGTGAGCAACAGGGCCGAGATACCCGCCAGGAGCAGGATCACGCGGGAGTCGGCGAGAACGGTCGCGATCCACAGCAGACGCGTCAGCGCGGGCGTCCGGAAGACACGCAGGAGCGCCGAGATCCGCGGGTCGTAGCTCGTGATCGCCCGGGACAGAGCGAGCGACCGCGCGATGGACACGAAACCCGAGAGGAAGTAGAGAGCCGAAGCGGTGGTCAGAGTCAGGTAGAGCCCGCCCGGTCTCTCTCGCGAAGTCCGTCTGCCGAGCCATCCGAAGAAACGCGGGTGGCGCCCGACAAGGGCGCGGACCTCCGTGTCGTCTCGCAAGGCGCGCCAGACGCTTGCGCCCACGCTTCGAGCGGACCGCCAGAGGCCGGGACCGAAGGACGCGACGAACCAGTCGAGGAGCAGGACCAGCGCGGCGATGAAGGCGCCGAACGTCACGAAGGCGACGGTGCGATCGGCCCACGCCGACACCAGTCGCAACGCCCACAAGAGCGCGATGCCCGCCGTAAGCGCGACTACGACGCGAGAGCGAGTTCCGACCCGACGCTTCGTCCTGGACACCCCCACTCGTCCGGTGGACAGAGCCTATCACGGGTCTCGCCGACCCGACGCACGAAGGCCCGCCTCTTCCGGGGCGGGCCTTCATCATGTCGCTCTGGCGGAGAGGGGGGGGTTCGAACCCCCGTGACGGGGATACCGCCAAACGGTTTTCGAGTGCGAGGGAGCGCATACCGGAGGGGAACGGACGAGAGCATCTGGTGCTGCTCCGTGCGCATAGTGAGCCATTCGCATCCGCTTCGTGTCACGTCATGACAGCCGCTGACGGTCGACCCGCTAGCAGATGGCGTCTCGTGCCGGTCCATGATCCCTCACCCCTTATCACCCCTTGGCGATGTTGATGGCGCGGGCGACCAGCATGAGCACGATCCCGAACGAGATCGTGCTCTCCAGTCCCATCAGGAACTTGGCCGTCCTCGAGTACGGCATGGCGTCGGTAGGTGAGAATGCCGTCGCGGTCGTCACGGAAACATACAGGTAGTCCGAGAAGGCCGGCGTCCAGCCCTCCGGCGCGAGCCCCTCTTGATCCGCCTGCTGCTGCGGGAAGACGAGATCGGGCAGTCTCCCACTATCCCCGGCGCGGTCCTCGGGTCCACCGCCGTCGACCTCCCAGTAGGCCAGTGCGAACACCGCGAGGTTGACCACCCAGAGCACGACGCCGGCAAGAAGCAGCCCGAACGGGTCGAGTGTCGATCCCCTGAAGACGTTTCGGACGAGCAACAGCAGACTCAGAGTATTGGCGAGGGCAAGCATCGCCACGACCCCGCGCGCGAGCCATCGCATGTGGACGCTCGGCCCCTCCAGGTCCGACCGGTAGACGGCAGCGGAGGCGAGCAGCAGGGCGGCCGACAGGACCGGGAACAGCCAGACCGGTCGAAGCGCGAGGCTGTTCGCCAGCCAAGCCTGTCCGGCGATGATGATGACGGCGGCAAGGAAAGTCGACCCACGCGAATCCGCGTAGGCCTTCAGCTCCGACCAGAGCGTCCGGTCATCCTCAGCCGTCACTGATCCCTGACGTCCTCATCCGTCTCGACACGCTCCACGGTCCCGGAGTGCTCGCGCGGGTTCACGGCGCGGATCATCGCGACGATGCCCCACGCGATCAGCGCGTAGACGGCGATCGCGACGATAGCGCTCCATTCGAAGACGGCCCCCGACACGCGTGCCGTGCCGAAGATCGTGGCGAACGGGGCCATGAGGACATCGGACACCCCGTACATCATGCGAACGAATCCCGCGCCACTGTTGGCGCCCAACATCTTGAGGACGAAGCGGATGGCGATGAGCACCTCGATCACGCCGAAGACGAACCATACAACCCGAGACACCACCGCTTCGATCGGCGCGCGGACCTCGGTATGGACCTGACTGCGACGATCGGTCGAAGCTGTGTTCACGTTCGACATGAAGTACTCCCTCTACGCGGCCCGACGGCCAGAGATCAGGTTGAATATGAACAGGACGAGTGCGATGACCAGCAGCGCGTGGATCAGTCCACCGCCGATGTGCCCGATGAATCCTAAGAGCCAGAGCACGAACAGGATGACGATGATCGTCCATAACATCGCGATCGCCCCCAAACGACGATGGATCGACAGGTCCGTACATGGCGTATGTACCCGCCTGACGGCCGACGTTTCATTCGACGAGCACTCCGGGAATACACACGGTCGTGCACCTGCCACCTGAAGGAGATGGATAAACGATGATGGGATTCGGTCGCGGAATAGGAACCGGCTTCAACAACATGATGGGTAGCGGCTGGTCCGGTGGCCTGCCGATGTTCCTGCTCGGTGCGCTCGTCGTCGCAGGGATCGTGCTTCTCGTGATCTGGGCGATGCGGAGACCGGGCAGCAGAGAACACCGCAGCGGCTGAGATCGCCGGAGTGAATCGCCCCGGGTTCAGTGGAGAATCGATTCCTTGAGTCCGACTGTATCGTTCGCGGCCCACTCGATCCCGTAGGGATCCTCGGACTCGACCGGTGACATGTCGCCGATCGGCTCGAGCAGTCGCCGTACGTAGGTGACGTCCGCGACCCAGAGCAATCCGGTAGCAATACCCCAAAAGCACGTGGCCCCGTTCCTCTTTTCCAGAGGCTCCGGGACCACGTTTTGCCTGCATATGGCGGAGAGGGGGGGATTCGAACCCCCGTGACGGGGATACCGCCAAACGGTTTTCGAGACCGCCGCATTCAACCACTCTGCCACCTCTCCGCGAGGTGCTACGGCGAAGGATCGCCGGGGTGTCGCTGGCGGAGAGACAGGGATTCGAACCCTGGATACGGTTCAACACCGCATACACGATTTCCAGTCGTGCGCCTTCAACCACTCGGCCATCTCTCCAACGCGCCCCCGGTCCCGGCCGAGTGGCTGGCCGGACGGGTCGCTGGCGCAAGCGCGAGTATACCCAGTCGCCGCGCGCTACGCCAGGTCGCGCACGCGCTGCGCGGCCGCCTTCGCGAGGTCCTCGCCCACGAGCAGCCGCAGCTGACCGACGATGTTGTCCGCGATGACCGGCAGGTCGCCGCGCACGAGCGTATCGGACGTCTTGCCGATGCGGCGCGACTCGAGATCGACGGACACGGTCGCGAGCACGGTCCCCACGATCGGCCGGAGGGTCTCCTCTATGCGCGTCCCGAGCAGGCTACCCATCCGTGCCTGCCTCGCCACGCGCCGCGCGCATGAACAGCACCATCGACCGGCGCACCAGGTAGAAGTAGACGGCGAGACACGCCATCGAGACGATGATGAGCCCGTCGGAGCCCATCTCCGCCATCTCGGACGACAGCCCGAGCGGCAAGAACCTCGCGACCCAACCCACGAGCACCGACGCCGCCAGACACACGACGCCGGCGAGCACGTACGTCATGTTCTCGGCGATCATCGAGCCCTCGGAGACGCGCTGGAGCGCGAGCACGCTCACGAGCAGGCCCGCTGCGAAGACGAGCGCTAGCACTCCGAGTATGTCGGCAGACGTCATGGCGAGCAGGCCTCTCGTTTCGGCGTCATGTGCGCACGGTCACTATCCTAGTTTCGGCAAGGTTGGCCCGCGGATTTAGCCCAGACAGGCAGGAATGCCCTGTCGCGGTCAGTCCGCGCCTCCCCCTCCGCCCCCTCCTCCGCCTCCGCCGCCGCCCGAGAATCCGCCTCCGCCGCCGGAGGAACTCGACATCTCGGAGCGCGCCACGGCCGCCGCGGACGCGAAACCGGTGGACAGCGCGCCGACCGGCGAGGAGTAGCCTTGACCCGCATATGCCCACCAGTAGACCGTGCGGAACGCCGGGTCCTCGACGACCTCGGGGATGCGCACGCGCATCGCTTCGATCACCTGCTCGGCGATGCCGAAGACGACGGCGAGCACCAGGAACCTCTCCCAGAGCTTCACGTGACCCGGCGGCGCCTCGCTCAGCCGGGAGAAGTCGCGCAGGTAGTCGTGCACGCCCTTGTAGCGCGCGTACAGGTCGTTCGCCTCGCGCGAACGGCGGCTCATGCGCGTCGCCGCGAAGCCCATCGCGACCACGCACGGCAGGCCGACGAGCACGGGCAGACCGCTCTCGGCGATCGCCACCGCGAAGACGGTCGACACCGCCACCGCCACCGCGAGCATCCAGGCGCCGGCCTGAGCGTACGCCCCCGCGCTCTCGAACCAGCCGCGCGCGGACGCCTCTTCGGCGACTTTCGCGCGCCACTTCTGCATCCCGCTCGCGAAGACCTGCGGGTTCGCCTTGGCCTCGGCCTTGAGCTGCGCCAGCGTCAGCACGCTGCTCCCCGCGATGGTCGTGAAGACGAGCGAGAGCAGCTCCTGGTCGAGGACGTGCAGCTCACCCCAGCGTGACGCGTCGAGGGTGAGCTCGTAGGTCTGCTCCTCCTTGGCGCCGAAGAGACCTTGATGGGAGACGCTGAGCGGCCGCATCGAGAGCACGCCGCGGTCCGCGAGGTCCATGAACGTCGCCGCGACCTCGGGATCGCCCACCTTCCCGAACCGCCAGAGCGCACCGACGAGCGCGGGATGCGTGTCGGGCGCCGGGTCCTCCCGCAGGTAGCCGCCTGGGAAGTCGCTCTTGTGCTCCTTTCCGAAGCGGAAGAACAGCCCGGCCACGATGGCGAGGCCGAGCAGCGGCAGCGCCACGCCGGCGCCGGTCGCCGCGGCCACGGTGCGTCGCGCGGCGGCGCGCTTCGCGTTCGCCTCGTTCGCCCAGCGCCCCTCTTCGGCAAGCACTTCCTGCTCGCGAGCGGCCGCGATGGGCGCGGCCTTCGGCAGGGCTTCGACCGGGAAGAGCACGCGCCCCTCGACGAAGGTCCGCGCGGGGAGGTCGGAGACGGACAGCGACACGCTCGCGTCGGGTTCGATGGTGACGACACCGGTGAGTGGTCCGTGCGCCCACGCGCGGACCTGCTCCCTCGTCACGCCGGGCGGCAGGATCAGCTTGACGCTCACCTCGCCGGTCGGGAGTTCCCACTAGTCGCCGACGAACTTCCAGTACAGCTCGCTCGTGTCCGAGTAGCGTTGGGCCGCCCCGCGCACCACGTAGCGCAGCGCGAACGTCGCCTGGGTGTCGGCACTCCGGTGGAACGCCTCGACGAGCACGCGCGAGCCCTCGTCGGTGACGCGGTACGTCCCCGGAGGCCGGGACTCGCCGGCGCTCGGGTCGGTCGTGAGGGCGAACTTCCCGTCGGGTCCGCCGACGCCCTGGATCTCGATCTCGCGTCCGCTCTTCTCGAGATACCAGTAGACGCGGCTGTAGTCGCCGGAGAAGTCGAAGGACCGCGACTCGATGACGGAGAGCGAACCGTCCCCCGCCACGACCCCCGCGATCTCCACGCGCGGCATCGAGTAGCTCTTGGCGAGGGCGGCCGCCGGCGCGACGAGCAGCACGGCGAGGACGAGCAACAGAGCGACGAGCACGCGCGAGTATCTCATGCGTCCTCCTTCTTCGTACGCAATCCCGCGAAGAAATCGCGCAAGAGCGCGGCACATTCGTCCGCGAGCACGCCCGCCGTGACCGCGAAGCGGTGGTTGAGGCGCTCGTCGCTCGACAGATCGTAGAGCGTCCCCACAGCGCCCGCCTTCGGATCGGCGGCGCCGTAGACGCAGCGCTCGACTCTAGCCTGGTGCATCGCCCCGGCGCACATCGGGCACGGCTCCAGCGTCGCGTAGACGGTGCAGTCGGAGAGCCGCCAGCGGCCGAGGCGGCGCGACGCCTCGCGGATCGCGATGAGTTCCGCGTGCGCCGTGGGATCGGCGTCCGTCTCGCGCCGGTTCCGTGCCCGCGCCACGACCGCTCCCTCGCACACCACGACCGCGCCGATGGGCACCTCGCCCTCGGCGGCGGCCAAGCGCGCTTCTTCGAGCGCGAGCGCCATGAACGCGATGTCTGCCTCCATGTGAGAATGTTAGCATCGGAACGGGCACAACCGTCGTACCCGACTGAACCGAAAGGCCTGCCGATGCGCGACTTCACCGTCATCACCGACAGCACCGCCGACATCTCCTCCGAGATCGCGCAAGAGCGCGGCATCACGGTCGTGCCCCTCTCCGTCACGTTCGGCGAGGAGACACTCGCCGACGGCGTTCTCACGCAGACGGAGTTCTTCGAGCGCATGGGCGCCGCGCCGCAGCTTCCCAAGACGTCGCAACCATCCGTCGGCGCCTTCGTGGAGGCGTACGAGAGGGCGCTCGCCGAGACCGAAGAGGTCATCTCGATCCACATCTCCTCGCGGCTGTCCGGCACGATCGGCTCCGCCCTCCAGGCGGCCGAACGGTTCGCCGGCAAAGTGCACGTGTTCGACTCGCTGAACCTCTCGTGGGGCCTCGCCCTACAGGTGCTCGACGCCGCCAGATCGGCGGCCGAGGACATCAGCGCGGCTGCGGCGCTCCAGCGTCTCGAGCGCACGCGGGAGCGTGCGAAGATGATCGTCGGCGTCGACTCGCTGGAGAACCTGAAGCGGGGCGGCCGCATCGGCCGCGTCTCGTCGTTCCTCGGCGCGATGCTCGACCTCAAAGTGACGTTCACCGTCGACGGGAACGGCGAGTTCGTGCCCGTGCGCCGCGACCGCGGCGAGAAGGCCGCGCTCGAGCACACGCTCGCGTGGGTCGCCGATCGCATGGGCGATGCGAAGCGCGGCGCCTTCGCGGTCGGCTACGCGATGCGCGAGGAGCGCGCGCAGAAGCTGCGCGAAGCGCTCGAGGCCGCCTACGAGGTGACGGAGATGTTCGTCTACCCGGCGGGATCGGTCATCTCGACGCACACCGGCACCGGTTGGAGCATCGCGCTGCTGCCCGAGGCGTGAGCGTCGCGACCGGCCAGGATGCTACACTCGGGCCTGGATGCGGAGGGATGGCAGAGTCTGGCTTATCGCGGCGGTCTTGAAAACCGCTGGCCCCTCGGGGCCCGGGGGTTCGAATCCCTCTCCCTCCGCCAACCTGATATACTCCCCTCTGCGCGCCTGCGGCGCCTTTCGCGGAGAGTTGGCCGAGTCGGTTGAAGGCGCTCGCCTGCTAAGCGAGTAGAGGGCTAATCGCTCTCTCGAGGGTTCGAATCCCTCACTCTCCGCCAGTTGACATACCGCCCTCGGCGATGGCAGGATGGCCGGGCTCCAGGGCTGGACATGCTATGCGCCCTTAGCTCAGTGGATAGAGCGTTCGGCTACGAACCGAAAGGTCGCAGGTTCGAATCCTGCAGGGCGCGCCAGAACGACCAGCGGGGACTTCGGTCCCCGCTTTCGTTTTGCGGGGGCGTGGAGGACTGCGAGGCAGGCTCGGCCGTCCACCAAGCGTGATACGCTGAGGCCGCAGTCTGGAGGCGCGCGGGGGGCCACCGCGCCGAGAGGAGACTCCATGTCGTTCTCATCGTGGACGGATACGTTCCGCTGTCCGGGAGGACGGACGGGTCGAGCGCCCGCGCGCCGGCTTCTCGCCGGCGTCGGCATGACGGTCGCGGCGCTGGTCCTGTCGCTCGCAGTCGCACCGAGCGCGATCGGCGACGCCGCCCGGACCATACAGACGTCGGGCACGACGAACGAGCTGTCCTCCGTACACTTCGTGAACGCCACCACCGGCTGGGCGGTCGGCTACCACGGCACTATCCTCAAGACCACCAACGGCGGCACGACCTGGGCGGCCCAGAGATCCGGCACGACGAACTGGCTCCGCTCCGTCCACTTCGTCAACGCCACCACCGGCTGGGCGGTCGGCGGTGGCGGCACCATACTCAAGACCACGAACGGCGGCACGACCTGGACGGCTCAGAGATCCGGCACGACCGGGTTCCTCCGCTCCGTCTACTTCGTCAGCGGCACCACCGGCTGGGCGGTCGGGGATTGGGAGAACATCCTCAAGACCACGAACGGCGGCACGACCTGGACGCGTCAGGTCACCGGCTCAGGCTCGAGCCGGCCCCTCTACTCGGTCCACTTCGTCAATGCCACCACGGGATGGGTGGTCGGAAGCTGGGACGTCATACTCAAGACCACGAACGGCGGTGCCACATGGAGCGAGAGGGGCTCCGGCCAGTCGGGGGGGAACGTCCTCTACTCGGTCCACTTCGTGGCTGCCACCACCGGATGGGCGGTCGGGAACGGCGGCACGATCCTCAAGACCACGGACGGCGGTACAACGTGGACGGCCCAGAACTCCGGCACGAGATGGGACCTCTACTCCGTCCACTTCGTGAACGCCACCACCGGCTGGGCGGTCGGATACGGCGGCGAGATCATCAAGACCACGAACGGCGGCACGACCTGGACAGCCCAGAGCTCCGGCACGACGAACACTCTCGAGTCTGTCCACTTCGTCAACGCCACCACGGGATGGGCGGTCGGGAGCCGTGGCACCGTCCTTCGCTTGGGTGCTGCGCCCACCCCCGCACCACGGTCGGCACCGACGCTCTCGGATCCCGTCGCCCCCGCGACGATGTCGCGCACCGGTTCGTACGTCGTATACGCCACCTTGAAGCCTCGTCACGCCGCAGGCTCGTACCCGGTTCGCATCTACAGGTACCGCCTCGTGTCGGGCGCATGGAGGGCCTACGGCTACGTGAACGCGAGAGCAGCGGACTACTCGACCTTCACGAGATGCTCGGCGAGCGTGAGGCTGCCCTACGTCGGCAGGTGGCGTCTGAAGGCCTACGCTCCCGCTGACAGTGCCCATACCGCCAAGTGGTCGAGCGGCTACGACTACGTGACTGTGAGGTAGCGAGCGGCTGCTCAACCGGACACACCGGCGGCACAGCGCGACGCAGGACGCCGTTCGGTCCCCGCTTTCGTTTTCGGCTAGACTTCCGGCTTCCGCACGGGCTCGTCGAGCCCGAACGCGTCGATCCACTTGCCGATGTGGCGGTCGATGGTGCGCCTCTCGGCGGTGACGCGGGCTGCAGCGCCCAGGCGCGAGCGCAGCTCCTCATCTTCGATGAGGCGTTTGATCGCCTTCAGCCAGTCCGCCGGCGAGTTCACAAGCAGCCCGTTCTCCCCATGCCGGATCGACTTCTCGTACGGAACCACCTTCGAGGCGATCGCCGGGATCCCGCAGATGCCATACTCGACGAACTTCAGATCGCTCTTGGCGCGGTTGAATCGGCTGTCGAGGACCGGTGCGAGACCGACATCGAAGCTTTGAACCATCTTCGGGTATTCCTCGACGCTGGTCGGCGGGATGATATCGATCCGCTCGTGCGGCGTGAACGGGATCTCGCACGTTTGCGAGAACGCGAAACGCACCTGCGGATAGTATTCGAGGATCGTCTCCACCACGCCACACAACTTGCGCAGATCCGGGCCGTGGCTCGAGCTGCCCGCCCAGCCGACGACTACGGGCGGCTCGTGGACCACCGGCTTGGCCTCGGTGGGCCAGAACTCGGGAGGGAGCATGTTGCGGATCACAAGTACGTTCTTGTTGAAGGGCCTCATGAGCTCTGCGAGATAGTCGGTCGCGACGGTCACCATGTCGGCCGCGCGCGCGACCTCCCGCGCGAAATCCCCAGCACCAGGCTGGCTGTAGTGCTCGTATCCTGGATTGTCAGGGTGCAGCGCCCACACGTCGTCGTCGACGTCGAGCACGCAGAACTTGCCGAGCGACTTGGCGTACTGGAACGCCTGCCACAGAGTTCCGTCGACCCAGTATCGCGTAGCGAACACGTCGCAGCCCTCGACAAGCTCGCGAGCGGGCTCCTCCCGAAGCACCACTTCGTATCCCATCTTGTACAGCTCCATGCCGGGAACATGGGAGCGATACCACGCGCTCGCCCACAGCGATCGCGAACAGAACAGGATGTTGCGGCGTTCTGTGCCGAGCTCAGGCATACCGGCTCCAGTCGATCGCATCGATCCGATCGACGCCATCTGTGACTCTCGTTGCGAACATGTCCCCTCCTCGGATGCGTCCTCGTGGTGAAAGGATACCTGAACCGCCAGGAGCGACGGACAGTCAGCCCAGATCCCCGAGAACGAAATCAGCGAGCGAGTCGTGCCAGTCGCGCATCGTCACGCCCGAGCGCGCGGCCTTGGCGCAGTCGAGCACCGAGTTCGCCGGGCGCGCGGCTCTGGTGGGGAAGGCGTCGCTCGTCACGGGCTCAAGGGGTGTGTCGACGCCGGCGAGTCTCAACGTCTCTGCGGCGAGTTCGAAACGCGAGCACGCGCCCGAGCCGACGAGATTGTACAGTCCCGAGGCACCCGCCTCGACGAGCCCGACGATACCGGCGGCCAGATCGAGCGTGTAGGTGGGCGAGCCGACCTCATCGGTGACGACTTTGAGCGCGGGGCGCGTGCGCGCCGCCGCAAGGATCTTGACGGGAAAGTTCACGCCCGCCGGACCGAAGGCCCACGCGGCGCGCGCGACAAGCGCATCCGAGTCGGCTTCAAGCACACCGCGCTCCCCATCGAGTTTGGAGCGGCCGTAGACCGACAGCGGGTTAGGCGCGTCTTCCTCTGTGTATGCGCCGGACTTGGTGCCGTCGAAGACGAAGTCGGTTGACACGTGGACGAAGCGCAGCCCGGCGTCGCGGGCGACTTCGGCGAGCAGCCGCGGCGCGCGCCCGTTCACGAGCTGCGCGACCTCCGGTTCGTCCTCGGCACGCTCGACGTCGGTGTAGGCGGCGGCGTTCACGAGCACGCCCTCGGTGCCGGGCTCGAGACCGGCTGCGAAACCGTGGACGACGCGAGCCACCACCCCTTCGTCGGTGATGTCGAACGAACCTTCCGGCGGCGCTTCGAGACGCTCGCCGCGTGCGACCAGCACGCGCTGGAGTGCGGTCCCCAGCATGCCGCCTGCTCCGGCAATGAGCCACGCGCGAGGCATGCCGCTACCGCTCCTCGTACCAGCGCTTGCGCCAGTCGGCGAACTCTCCGGAGTGATGCTTGATCTTGCCCCACCACCACTCGTTGTCGCGGTACCACCGGATCGTCTCGCGCAGGCCGGACTCGAACTCGACGCTCGGCCGCCAGCCGAGCTGCTCGCCGGCCTTCTCGCACGAGATCGAATAGCGGCGGTCGTGGCCCGGGCGGTCGGTCACGTACTCGATCGCGCCGTCGTCGAGCGAGAGCTCGTCGAGGATGATCGAGGCGATCTCGCGGTTCGTGCGCTCGTTCCCGCCACCTAGGTTGTAGACCTCGCCGGAGCGGCCGTTCAGCAGTGCGGCCTCTATGCCGTCGGCGTGATCGTCGACGTGCAGCCAGTCGCGCACGTTGAGACCGTCTCCGTACAGCGGTAGCTTCTCGCCCTCGAGCGCGCTGGTGACGAAGAGCGGGATGAGCTTCTCGGGATACTGGTACGGACCGTAGGTGTTGCTTCCGCGCGTGACGAGCGCCGGCGTCCCGTAGGTCGTGTGGTACGCGAGCACCTGCAGGTCGCCGCCCGCCTTGCTCGCCGAGTACGGGCTCGACGGGCGCAACCGGTCGGTCTCACAGAAGGAGCCGGAGTCGATCGAGCCGTAGACCTCGTCGGTCGAGACCTGGACCATCTTGCCGATGCCTCGATCGCGCACGCGCTCGAGCAGGCTCTGCGTGCCGAGGATGTCGGTGCGCAGGAACGAATCGGGGTCGTCGATGGAGCGGTCCACGTGCGTCTCGGCCGCGAAGTTCACGACGGCGTCGACCGGTCCGTCCTCGTCGAGGACGCGCTCGACCGCCTCTCGGTCGCAGATGCAGCCCTGATGGAACGAGTAGCGCGGATCCTCGGCGACCGGCAGCAGGTTGTCGAGGTTGCCGGCGTAGGTGAGCTTGTCCAAGACGACGATCCGCCAGTCCGGGTGCTTGCCGAGCATCCGGCGCACGAACGCCGAGCCGATGAAGCCGGCACCACCGCAGACGAGCAGCCTCATCCGTTCTTCACACCCCAGTCGTAGCCGATCTCCGGATCGTTCCAAGGGCGGCGGTGCTCGTCCGGATTCTCATAGTCGTAGAGCTCGGTGGGCAGGTTGATGATGCTCGCCGGCTCAGTGCCCACCGGGGTGAACCCGTGGTAGACGAGCCGCGGGATGATGATCATCCGCTGTCGCTGGAAGCCGATGACGAACTCGTTGGTCTCGCCGCAGGTGGGCGAACCCTCGCGGTCGTCGTAGAGCACCACCTTCGCCATGCCCGAGACGCACACGAAGTGGTCGACCTGCTTCTTGTGGTAGTGCCACGCCTTGACGACGCCCGGATAGACCATCGTCATGTAGACCTGGCCGAACTTCTGAAAGTCCGGGTCGTCGCTGCGGAGCATCTCCATCAGAAGGCCGCGCTCGTCGGGAACGACCTTGAGGTCCTTGACCTTCACTCCGTCGATCATCTGCTCGATCTCCTAGTCCCCGGTGATACGAGGTCTCACACCTGCGCGACCATCATCGTACCAACAAACGGTCCCCATCTCCGAGCCGCCGCTCACTGCCGAATGACACCAGGAGCGGCGACCCCGAAGGCGAGCAGCGTGGCCCGAACCAACGCGAGCCCCTCGCCTTCCCATAGCGGGAGCGTACGGACCGCCTCAAGCCGATCTCCAGCCCGGTCCTCGTACAGGCAAACCGCCAAGCCATCGTCGTCGTGACGCGGACGCCACTCGAGTCCAGAGGCTCGTGGGTTCCACGCCATGATCGCCCGCCCCCATATGCGTGTCTGCGGGTACTCGCTAGCGTCCGAGTGCACAAGCCACGTGTTCTGACCGACTTCGGCGAGCCCCGCGCCGTGCAGCGCGACGAGGGACAGGCCTCGGGTCGCCCGCAGCTCCGACACGCAGCGCGCGGCGAGGGCTGCCGCAGACAGCTCCCGGCCACCGCGAGCATCGAACGGCAGGTCACGCAGCAGCGACTCGACGACTGCGGTCTCCGGCGAACGCGCAGCGTAGAGGAAGGGGGGCTCGCCGCCCGGACTGTCGAAGCGCCCACCGCCTCCCGCCTCGAGCGAGTTTGGGTCGGTCGGGTTGAACTCGGTCGGCCCGAAACGTGCGGAATGCACACGGAAGAGCACCGTGTCCGCATGCAATACCGAGATCTCGGCCCTGTGCGGCGCCTTTTCCGGCGGAGGGTACCAGCTCACGTCGGGAGACTCAGCCGACCGGCGCGACAACCGCGCGCGCGGCACGCAGCACGTCGTCAACCCTACACTCGTCGGCGGCCAGGTCGGCAGGACGTACGCCGCCAAGACGCGCATTGTCCGAGAACCACCACGAAGCCACGCCCCACGGGTCCTGCGCAGCGCCCAGCAGCCCGTTCACTGCGACGGCCACGGGTAGCACGCGTCGGCGATCGCTGTCGATCTGGAAGGCCGGGAAGAGGTAGCGATTCGCGACTCGCAGGCCGAGAAGCTCACCGCGGCGACGGCGCAGGTTCGCGTACTGGCTGAGGTTGACCGAGCGCGAGCCAAGAGCTCGCGCCACCGAATCGGCCTCCATAGCCGGCTCGTCGAGCACGCGCCGACGAGCGGCCGCCCGCACCACGTTCTCTCGAGCGACTTCGGCGACGACCTTCGCGGGGCCACCCGCCATCACCCCGGCAGCACTCGCGGCGCCGAGCACGCTCTCCATGGCGAGTACCAGTTCCCAGCGGTAAGCCGTGAGATCGGGCACTTCGTCGAGGACCGCGCCTATGCGCCGGACGAACTCGGCGCTCAGGTTGCCGCCCGGCTCGATCTGCTCGAGTCGTCTGACCGCGGCCTTGTATCGTGATGCCCTTCTGCGATTCGGCGACATGCGAACCTCCGGAACATAACGCACATATACACCGAAGGGATTATACCACGTATGCGCCAGGACTGGCGGGTCAGCCGAGGATGACTTCCGAGTTGTCGCCGATCATGATGCGGTGCCCGGCGGGCTTGGAGTGACCTTTGCGGACCGACGCGCCGACGCCGAGCAGCGAATCCACCACCCGCTCGTGGCCCACGTCCTCGAGGACCGAGTGGTGCAGCAGGATCGAGTGCTCGACCTCGCTTCCGCGCACGACGCAACCGTCACCCACGGAGGTATAGGGGCCGATGAACGCGTTCTCGATGATGGCGCCCTCGCCTATCGCCACCGGCCCTCGCACCGTGGAGTTGGCCACGCGCGCGCCCTTGGCGATGTGTACCCGGCCGTGGAGCGAGTCGGGATCGTCGACGTCGCCCAGTACCACGGTCTCGATCTGGTCGAGCATGATGCGGTTGGCCTCGAGGAGGTCGCTCAGCTTGCCCGTGTCCTTCCACCAGCCCTCTATGACGTGCGGACGCACGGTGCGGCCGTGGTCGACGAGCCACTGGATGGCGTCGGTGATCTCGAGTTCCCCGCGTGCCGACGGCTCGATCGAGTCCACCGCCTCGAAGATCGTGTTGTCGAACAGGTAGACGCCGACGAGGGCGAGGTCGCTCGGCGGGTTCTCGGGTTTCTCGATCAGGCGCGCGACGCTGCCGCCGGGCCCAAGCTCCGCCACCCCGAACTGGTTGGCGTTGGGAACGTGGGCGAGCAGGATCTGCGCGTCACAGCCGTCGGCTCGGAACTCGTCGACGAAGCGGGTGATGCCGTCGGCGATGAGGTTGTCACCGAGGTACATCACGAAGGAGTCGCCGGCCATGAACTCCTCGGCGATCTTCACGGCGTGCGCGAGGCCGAGCGGTGCCTCCTGCGGGATGTAGGTGATCCGCACACCCCAGCGCGAACCGTCGGAGAGGGCGCCCATCACCTCATCGGCGGTGTCACCGACGATGACGCCGATGTCGGCGATACCGGCGTCGCGGATCGCCTCGATGGCGTAGAAGAGGATCGGCTTGTTCGCGATGGGCACGAGCTGCTTGGCCCGCGTGTAGGTGATCGGCCGGAGCCGGGTGCCTTTGCCGCCTGCGAGGATGAGGGCCTTCATGAGGGCAATGGTGACGGTGGGAGGGCAGGTTGGCAACCAGCGGCACTGTCGGTCGACGAGGCGGCGCGAGATGGTTGCTCGAATGGGGGCGGGACTAGAGGGGTCGGGTGTCCGAGCGGAGCAACGGCTCGGAAAGCAGTATCTTGACGACGGTCCTCGAGACGCTCGTATCGAGGTACCCCGCGGGCGGTTCCCAGTCGGGTGGCTTGGCAAGGACGGTGGAGACTGCCCTCAGGATGCCGCCCGATCCGACGCCCGCCAGCATGTTCGAGCCGGCTTCGATCGTCTCGGGACGCTCCGTCACCTCCCTGAGAGTGACACTCGGGACGCGGAAGATGGAACATTCCTCCTGCACCGTGCCACTGTCGGTCAACACACAACGCGCGGATTTCTCGAGCGCCACGAAGTCGAACAATCCGAGCGGCTCGAGGTAGCGGATGCCGGTGCCCTCGAAGCTCATCCCGGCTCGCGCCATCCTGTCCCGCGTGCGAGGATGCAGGCTGCAAAGGACCGGCCGGTCGTACGTGTCCCTGATCGCCTCGAGCGCCGTGACTAGGCTGCCGAGTCGTTCCTCGGAGTCGACCGTCTCAGCCCGATGCATCGTCACGAGGAAGAACTCGCCCGCCGTCAGACCCAGCCGGTCGAGAACGTCGGTCGAGTCGATTGCCGCTTCGAAGTGTGTCAGCACCTCGTTGATCGGATTCCCAGTGACGAAGATGCGATGACACGGGATACCCTCCCGTAGCAGGTTTTCCTTGCTCCTTTGGGTGTACGGCATCAGGATGCTACTCGCGTGGTCGATGAGCCGACGATTGACCTCTTCCGGCACTCGATCGTCGAAACAACGGTTCCCCGCCTCCATGTGGAAGACCGGGATTCCGGCCCGTTTCGCGACGATCGCCGAGAGGCCGCTGTTGGTGTCGCCCAGCACGAGAAGCGCGTCCGGACGACACTGCTGGATGATGCCTTCGACGGCTGTTAGCATCAAGCCCACCTGCTCGCCGAAAGACGCGCCCCTGATGTTGAGAGCGTGGTCGGGCTGCCTGATCCCGAGTTCCTTGAAGAAGACATCCGACAGGGTCGCATCGAAGTTCTGACCCGTGTGCACGAGAACGTGGTCCACCAGTTCGTCCAGCCCAGGGATGATCAGGGAGAGACGGATGAGCTCGGGACGCGTCCCCAGTACGGTCAGGACCCTCATGCCAGCATCTCGCCCGTCCGCTCACGACCGACATCGGTCAGCAGATGCTTCTCAAGGAGACGCGTGAGCGCGACCCTGTCCAACAAGCCATTCGCCGAGCTATATTCGGCCTTGAGCGCAGGGTCCGGCTCTGGGCCCTCGTGGAGTTCGGGGAGCATGGGTCGGATGGCGTAGTACTCGTCCCCCACCTCGACGGTACGGTTCGACTCCTCCTCGCTCACGAGGATCTCGTGGACCTTCTCACCGGGACGAATCCCAGTGATCACGGTCCTCACGTCGCGCTCGCCGATCATCGCCGCCGCGATGTCGGTGACCTTGGCCGATCCCACGCGAGGGATGTACGTCTCACCGTGCCGTGCACGCCTCAACGCAGCGAAGACCGTGTCGACCGCGTCGTCGAGGCTCAGCAGGAAGCGGGTCATCTCCGGCGTCGTAATCGTGACGGGACCGCCCGCACGAATCTGCTCCGTGAAGAGCGGGATGACGGAACCGCGCGAAGCGAGCACGTTCCCGTAGCGGACGCAAATGAACCGCGTACCGTTGCAGCGCAGGTTCCCCTGGATGAAGACGCGCTCCTGGATCGCCTTGGTCATCCCCATGACGTTCACCGGCTTGCATGCCTTGTCCGTGGACACCCCGACGACGGTCTGCACGGGCAGGTCGTGTTCCTGGATGGCGGTGACGATGTTCTCCGGACCGGCGACATTGGTCTTCACTGCTTCCCAGGGGAAGTACTCGCAGGTCGGAACCTGCTTCAGAGCGGCGGCGTTGAAGACCACATCCACGTCACGGAGCACGGCACTCACGCAGTGGAAGTCGCGGACATCGCCGATACGGAAGTCGAGGACGTCCTCGGCATGCTTGAAGATCACCTCGTCGGTCGGTTCGCGCAAGTGCTTGAAGGCCACACGCATCGCGTGCTGCTTCGCCTCGTCGCGACTGAACACCACGACCTTCTCGGGCCTGCCGAGTTCCCCCGTCAACAGACGGCGCACGAGCACCTGACCGAGGGAACCAGTGCCTCCGGTGATCAGAACACGCTTGCCTTCAAGAACCTTGTCAGTCATCTGTCGACTCTCTCCACTGACGGTAGCGCGGCCATTCCGCCGCCAGACTCCCGAGCATATCGTCCCAACTGGGAGCCCGCCATCCCGCCGCCGCCTCGAAGCGCTCCCCGACGAGACTTCGGTCGCAGGCGAACTCATCGTCCGGCTCGATGATGATATCACCCCAGCCCAGCTTCTCTCGCAGCCTGACCAGCAGGTCGTACTTGCTCAAGGGCTCGCTCGCGACGTGATGGACGCCGGATAGGTCCGGTCGGGTTCGAAGCACGTCGGCGATGAGGTCTGCTATCGCGGCCGTGGATACTCCAGAGTAGATCGCCTTCCGGAACCCGCCGATCCGTTTGCCGCGCTGCGTGGCGAACCACTCGAGGAGCCCAGTGCGCCTCTCTATCTCCCATCCGATGATCGACGTCCGAAGCGTCAGGCAGCCCGGCCGGTCGACCTCACCCAACAACTTGGACCGACCGTACAGGTCCGGCGGATCGGGCAGGTCGGATTCGGTGTACGAGCCGCGGCGTCCCGAGAACACGCAGTCGGTCGACATGTGGACGAGCCGCGCGCCGGCCGCCTCGCACACGTCGGCGAGCTGATGCGGGAAGAGCGAGTTCGTGACGATCGACGGGATGGCAGCCTTCGCCTCATCGCGATGCTTGATGATCCCAATCGCATTGACGACCGCCTCGGCCTCTGAGAGGGCGAGCACGCGACTCACGCACTCCAGGTCTGTGATGTCGATTCCTCCGAGCAGCCTCTCCTGCGGCAAGAGCCGATACCTGGCGTAGTCGAGGGGATCGCCCCTAACGGTCCCCCAGACGTCGAGCGAGGTCGCCAGCCGGAGGCACAGCTGGTGTCCGAGCATGCCGTTCGCGCCAAAGACGACGACTCTCACGCCAGCATGCTCCTCAGCCGCTCGACCTTATCGGCGTCGAAACGAGTGCCGAGGATGTCCTGAAAGACCGGGACGAAGCGGTCGAACTGGTGCCGCATCGAGAACTCCTGGATCGTGGAGAGGCCCCTCTCGGCGAGTCTGGTGCGCAGGTCTTCGTCGGCGAGAAGCCGCTGGATAGCCCCCGCGAGCGACTTTGGGTCGTTGGCCGGAACGACAAGGCAATCCTCCTCCGACGTGCAGAAGCCGTTCGTGCCTTGGTTGTCTGCCGTGATGAGGGGGACGCCACAAGCCATCGCCTCCGCGGCGGGAAGACCGAAGCCCTCGTACCAGGAAGGGCACACGACGACAGCGGCCGAATGGTACCGCTCGCGCATCGCGTCGGCCGTGAGAGCCTCTGCCATCTCCTCGCGGAATCCGGCACCGGACGGCGCCGGGTGGGAGACCCCATGGGCGCATGCGATGTCGAGAACGAGTCTCCACTCGGGGTTGGCAGCGGCGACGATCGCCAGCGCCCTCTCCAGGTCCTGAATCCCCTTGGCAGGCGAGGTGGGATCGCCGACCACGAGTACCCTCATCTCGTCGCCGGCCGGCAGCATCGTCCGAGGGAAGAACACGCGCAGGTCCACGCCGTTCGGGATGACGTGGACAGGCTCGTTCGCTTTCTTCCGGAACAGCTCCCGAAGATGTTCCGACACCGCGATCCGCGTCATCGGGAGCCGGTGCAGGAAGTCGAAGTAGGGCTTCTCTTGCATCCGCTCGGCGTAGGTCGTCCCATAGTGGAACCCTTCGTACCCCTGACAGAGATGGCAGAACCGCTTACCCTGATTGTCGTTCCGGAGCGCCGGCAGGATCTCGAGCGCCGAGTAGAGGACGACGATGGGCTCGGTGATGGACGAGTAGCGCTGATCCCAGTCGGGCACTGTCGAGAAGCTGGCATCGAGTTCTATCCATGTCGGCGGCGGCTTGTCCGAGTAGATCCCGACTTCGACACCCAGAGCGCCGAGCCAGTTCACGTAGCGGTACAGCACTATCGCGCCGCCCCCGCGCACGCCGCCGTCCACGATGGTGAAGGCGATGCGCTTCCGGTCTGCCTTGCGCTTGGTGCCCTTCGCCGCGGGACCGGGCTTGCCGCTCTCCGCGGACGTATTCGTCGCTGCTCTCACCGGCCGGAACGGGGCCATGGACGCAAGCGACCGGGCGGCCGCCGAGATGCTGTCGAGGTTGCCCAGGACTACCGGATGTGCGCCCTGCGCGCGAATCTCCTGGACCATCATCCCGAGTATCTGGATGACATCCTGGTCCGGGAATCGCCGCTTCAGGTTCCCGGCGAACCACTCCCAGAAGACCTCGTTCAACGGCTGCGAGTTGATCCAGGAATGCTCCCAGAGAACCGAGCACAGCACGTAATCGAGCGTGCGGCCCACAGCCTCATCAGTGCCGAGCGAGAAGCCCTGCGCCACCTCCTCTAAGGAGTGCCGCCTGAGGATCTCATGGATGATGACGTACGAGTCCATGAGACAATCGGGAACTTGCGTCGCCGATCCCTGCTCGGGATGCACCCGATATGCGACGAGCACTTCGTCCAGCCATGCGATGGGATATCGTAGACAGATTCGGGTCCACATGTCGTAGTCCTGCGCGTAGCGGTAGCGGGTGCTGAACGGACCGACACGCTTGATAACGTCCATCGGCACCATGATGGTACAACCGTTGATAAAGTTCCCGTGCAGGACGAGGTTGGCCTCGGGATGACCGACGGCCTCGGGGTTGGCAACGAAGGTACCGGTCACCTGCCCTGACGGGTCGATGTTCTGGTAGCCGCTGACGACGATCCCGGCCTTCCGATGGGTCGTGTCGAACGCACGGATCTGCGCCTCCAGCTTCCCGGGCAGGTACATGTCGTCGGAGGACAGCCAGCAGAAGTAACCGCCGGTGACCTCTGCGAGGCCGGCATTGAGCGCCGAGGAGATACCGCCGTTCTCCTTGTGGATCACCTTGAAGCGGGGGTCGCGCCGAGCAAAATCGTCCGCGATCGAAGCGGTGTTATCCGTCGAGCCATCGTTCACGACGATGGCTTCCCAGTCGCCGTACGTCTGCCCGAGGATGCTATCGAGCGCGAGCGGCAGGTACTGCGCCTGGTTGTACGTGGGGACGACGACGCTCACCCGGTTAGACCGCTTCTGTTTCACCGGCCCACCTCACCCTCCGGTGGATCCGAGCGGGCGCGTTCGGTAGCGATCTCCTGGAATACCTCCTCGAGCAGCACACGCCACCGCCGCATGGAATCCTGCACGGTGAGGCCCTTTGACAGGATGACCTCGCGAGGACTGAACTCGAGATCCTTGATGTCTGCCACGGCGGACGCGAGATCGTCGCCGATGACGCCGGCCTTGCGGCGCTCCTCCTCGCTGAACTGCTTGAGGATCCCCACGCTGCGCATGATCACGGGGGTGTCGCAGAGACAGGCTTCCACCGCGGCGAGGCACTGCGTCTCGACAGGCGAGCCCACGATGAAGAAGTCCGCGCAGTTGAGCAGCTTGACCAGGAGCTCCTGCGGTATCCGGCTGTAGACCCTCGCGTTCGGCGCCTCGAAGGACTCGTCCTTCTTGGTGACGAGGATCCACGTGATGTCCGGATACATGCGCACGCACGCCTCGACGCTCGACCACCCCTTGACCTCATCGAAGCTGCCCACGAAGATGCCGATGCGCTCGTCGCCGAAGCCGAGCTCCTCGCGCAACGGCGCCCTTTCTATGGGCCGGAACAGGTCGGAGTCGACTCCCACCGAGATGATGTCGAAGTCGTACTCGGGGTACGAGATGGCCGTCTGGATGGAGTTCGTCACCAGTCTGCGCGCGGCGCGCATGTTCTCTTCCTGCTGCGACGTATCCCTTCCCATGGCACGAAGGTTGTCCTGCAGGAAGGCGACCGTGTAGCGGGACGGGTCGACGGTGCCGATGAACGTCGCGTTCTGGATGATGACCTCGATGCTCTGCAGCGTCTCCTGGATGTAGCTGCCCGCCAGACGCGCGTAGTCATCGTTCAGCCCGACGACCCGAGTGTCGACGCCGATGGACGACGGGAGAGACTCGAGCATGAAGTCCCAGAGGACCCTCTCGCCCATCGATCCGGTCACGATGTCGTTGCAGATCGCGACCTTGGGCCGGGACTGCTCGCCAGGGATCGGCGCCGAGTCCTTCTCGCCCTCCTGGAAGTGGTAGACCACGCTGCTGAAGACGGTCTGGTGCCGGATCGAACGACTCCGCAGCTTGTCGATCAGCACCTTGTCGCCGGTGATGCAAGGCTCTCCTTGCCGCGTGATCACCGGCGCTAAGAGGTCGCTCTCCGGCTGTATGTTTCCTTCGGGGTACCCTCCTACTTCCAAGAAACGGTCTCTTCGCACGAGCAACGGCATGTACAGACCGTCGTCCGCGACCCGGTCCTCGGCGACGGAGCCGGCGAACCCGAGGAAGGCGGCCTCATCGTACTCTTCGGCCTCGGTCCCGAAATCGCGTTCGATGCCGTATTGGCCGCTGCGCAGCTTGCCGGACTCGACCAGTCGCGAGACGACGCAGTTGGAGCCGTCGTAGCCCGCCCAGAGCGACTCCAGCCAGCGCGGGGAGAAGGCCATGTCGGTATTGATGAAGACGAGGACGTCGCCACGAGCCTGCTGGGCGCCGAAGTTGTAGGCACGGTAGACGTTGTTGATGTACCACTCGGCCTGCTGCTCGGGCGTGTTCTTCCACACGACGTGGGGCAGGTAGTTGTCTCGCAGATACTCGAGAACCTCGTCGCTTGCGTCGTTCGCAACGAAGAGGAACTCCTTGTCGCGCATGTCGGTGTGCCTGAGCACCTGGCGATGTACGAACTTCGCCCAGTCCACGCTCTTGTACACGAGGGAGATGATGGAGAAGCCCGGCCTGAAGACCTCTTCGCGATACCGCTCGACGAAGGACAGGGACTCCTCGAAACTGAGAGGACCCGGCGGCGGATCGTCTCTGCGCAAGTCCGCCGGGAACAACTCAGCGGGGACTCTCTCGAGGTCGAGCCTCTCTTCGCTCACCAGCCGGTCGAGCATGTCATAGCCTCGCTGGCCGTGTCTGCGATAGACCAGGTACTTATGCGAGAGGTTCCGCTCGTTCGCGAAGCCGTAGTGGAGGACCCCCAGATCCCCACTCTTCTCGATGCGCTGGATGGTAGAAGGGTACTGCGCCTGGTGGAGGCCGGGGCCGGCCACCTCATAGCCCATGCCGGGCATGACTCTCCAAAGGCGCACGAACCAACCCAGATCGAACAGGCTGTCCAGCCGGCGCCAGGAGTCACTTCGCCAGATGTTCACCTCGTGCAACTGGACACCGTCGATGCCGTGGGCCGCACTCCACCCGCACACCTGTTGAAGACGCTCTCGGTCCTCCGTCGCGAGGACCTCGTCGGCATCAAGCCACAGTATGAAATCCGGTGCGAGCTGGAGGGCGCGGTCGAGCAGGACCTGCTTGTGACTGATCTCGTTGGCGAAATCGTTGTGCACGCCGCGGATGACGTGGGGTGTTCTCCCCAGCATGTACTCGTACGTGCCGTCGGTGCTCCCATCGTCATACACGACCAGCGCATCCACGAGCGGGATGACATGGTCGACGAAGCGCTCGAGATTGCCCTTGCGCAGTTCGTTGTACACCTGAGCGATGCATACGATCCTGAACTGCTTCTCGGGCGCGATCGGTACGGGCGACAGCGACGCCACCTCGCCCTCCATCCACGACAACTGCGATGCCCGCTTGCGGCACAGGGTAAGGCCCGGCGAGATGGGAATGGTCATCATCTCGTACTCGCTCGTGTCCCGGGACAGCTCCTCCACCGCCTGATAGCCGGTGCCACAGTAGCCGGGCTGAGTCAACTCGGCATCTCCGGGATGCGAGTCATGAAGAAGAACAATGCCGTGGGGACTCACGAAGGAGAAGTAGTCCTTGAAGTCGCGCAGCACTGACTCCCGCGAGTGATCCGCGTCAATGAACAACATGTCGATTGACATGGGGCTCTCATGAAGCTGCCGGGCGAAGTCCTGCGTCGTGGCACACACGAACCGAGCATTCGGAGCAGGCTCCATGTACTCGCCGGATGCAGGGCCGGCGTCAACGCCTACGAGCTGTTCTGCGAAGGGGATCACCTGATTGAACAGCTCGCACTGGTAGAGACCAAGCTCGACGTACACACATGGGCGGAGAAGGGCAGCCAGGCGGACGATGAAGTCCACATGCCAGTTCAGAGGTGCCGGGGCTCCCACGCGGTTCGTTGCCATATAGCGTCCACACTCGAGTCTCGCCGAAGACGCCGACCGGACGAACAAGATGCAGTCAGCTTGTCTGAGCGTAACTGGCGCGTCAAGCCAGCTCCAACGGCCCTTCCTCCGTGGTGCCGCCGCACGCAACGCGCGGCGTTGGGCAGGGCGCGGACTGTCGGCATACTATGATAGCGACCCGTCATACGCGCCCAATGGAGGACGCATGGAGACTGAACGCCCCTACATCACCGAAGGTCAGTTCGGCATCCGCTACCTCGTCCACCCGGAGTCGGCGTTGGACAAGCACATCGTCGACAGCGGCATGTTGCCGGACTGGATAGCCACGAGGCTCGGCGAGCTGATCCCGCCCGACTCCGTCGTCTTGGACATAGGCGCGAACGCGGGGCTCGTGACACTGCCCCTCGCGCGACTGGCCGTACCCGAAGGCACCGTCCATGCGTTCGAGCCGGACTTCCAGAACGCGAGCCAGCTGCAGACAAACGTCGAACTGAACAGGCTGAGCAACGTGGTCGTGGTTCCGGCTGCGGTCCAGGACGACCCATCTGTGGAAACCGTGACGCTCCACGTGAGACGCGCCATCGATGGCGACGGCAAGACGAACCGTGGACTGTCGAGCCTGCATCGGCTCTCGGTGCACGAAGTCCGCGACGAGCACGTACTGGCCACCACAATCGACCGGTATGTGAACGAGAACGACATCGGCCCGGTGCGGTTCATGAAGGTGGATGTCGAGGGAGCCGAGCTGGAAGTCCTTCGTGGCGGAGATGCCACCATCCGCCGAGACCTGCCGATCATCCTTTACGAGTACTCGTCGATCATCGACGGCCTCGGCGGCGGCGACGGCAGTCTGCGCAGCTTCTCGCACCTGTCGAGCATGGGATACAGACAGTACGAGATCGACCGCGAGATCAGGCTCATCGCGCTCGACGAGCCGCGAAGCGAACCGATGGACTCGAACGTCCTCTGTATCCACAAATCGAGTCCCGTGCGGATCCCGACCGACTGGTTCGAGGCACAAGAATAGCGCGCCAGGCCGGCAGGATCCGGCGGAGTCTACGTCCGCCGCCGCATCCAGAAGCTGCCGCTCCCGAGCTTGTCGGCGGCGGGGTCGTAGTGCGGGAATGCGCGCCTGAAGACGTCGAGGTGGCGGGACTGGAGGAACGCCATTGCGAGCAGCACCTCGAACTCGCTGTTGAAGGCCAAGAACGCCTTGAGCAGGTACTGTTCGGTCCAGAACATCGGGGTGGAGCTCGTGGCGTAGCTTCGCGGATACTCGTCGGGCATGGGGATGTCGTGGACGTGCACCACCACGCCGGGCTGCAGACGCGGAATGACCTCCAAGAAGAGGAAGTTCACGTCCCCACCGATACGCACCACGTGTCCCGAATCGATGAAGAGGATGTCGCCGCTACCGAGCTTGTCGAAGAACGACGGCTCCAGGAGCTCGACGCGCTCCTTGACGAGCGTGGTCCGCTCGCCGACCCCTCGCGTGACCGCCGCTTCCACCGGGTAGGGATCGACGATCGTGTGCTCTCCCGCGCCATTCAACTCAAGCGCCTTGGCGATGACGCGGGAGGACATGCCCGAGCCGATCTCGATGACGTGGCGCGGCCTATGGTGCCGCACCATCATGTGCGTCGAGCCAGCGCAGCCGAAACTGAAGGAACCGTTGTCGGTGAAGAACCCGTTCGACTCGGCGTCGACGGTGGCCGGCCACGCGCACTCGTCGCCGAACTGCGCGCCGAGCGAGAGCAGGAGATCCTTCTGATCATCGGCGCGGAAGTCCACGCCGGGCAGCTCGCTGCACGTAGCCCACACATCGCGCTCGACCAGGTCCCCCACGTCGGGTATCGGGTGGTAGAAGTGGATCGGGACCGGAAGGAACCCCTGCTGCAGACAGAACGCGGTGTACCTGCCGGTCGTCAGCTCCGAGCGCAGCTGCATCAAAGCCATTGCCATCTGCTCGTCGGACAGGCGCATGTGTCCTCCCGGTTCCGATGAGGTTTTCGGCTCTCAGCCCTTCGCCGAGATCGCTTCCCTGTAGATTCGCTCCATCGTGTCCGCGACGAGCCGCGAATCGAACCTGCTCATGTCCTTGGGCGGCTGGTGCAGTTCGTAGCCGAGGATCTCCCCGGCCTCGTCGACCTCGTAGATCCACCCAGGCTTGCCACACGCCCACCCCTCGATGGTCGTGCGACCGAGGAGCACGCCGGCGGTCTCGGTGGCGTCATAGATGTAGCGCTCGATGTCCCAGACCGGCGCTTCGACCGTGACGTGCGGCAGATCGACGTTGTCGAGGTAGTCGGCGTGTCGCTGGCCGACGATCCGAAGGTCGAAGTCCTCGGCGGTCGACCGCTCGACCAGATTGAGGATCGTGTTCTGTCTGAGCGGGTCGATCGTGCCGACGAAGACGGTCCGCCGGCGCGCATGTGGCTCCATCTCGACCGGGCGGAACCGCGTGAAGTCGATCGGGTTGTATACGACTGCACACCGCTCCGGAGCGATCTGATGATCCGAGACGATGTGCTCCATGATCTCGGGCCGTATGCAGATGTACCTCTCAATGCGATCGTCCACCAGCGGTGTCTCTATGTCGTACTGCGAGTGCACCGTGGCCACGGCGGGAACGCTCGGGAACATCTTGAGCGCGATCTCGGCGGGCTGGAACTGGCTGACATGCAGGATATCGGGGCGCAACGACCGGTACGGCGCGCTCTGCACGTCGTAGACCTCCACGCCCAGCTGCCGCGCTCGTGCGTCGACCACACCGCCGGTCTGTGATATCACCGTCACCCGATGGCCTCGCTCGCGAAGCTCCCTGCACAGCTCGTACACGTACAGCTCCGAACCGGTGAGGAACCGGAAGTTGAGCAGTGTGAAGAGGACGTGCAGCCCTCCGTCGGTCGTGCGGGTGACCGGCGGCGGGGCCGAGGTCCGTCCGGGGACGGTATGCAGCCCCGTGCGCAGCTTGTCGAACCACTTCTGATAGAGCCTTGCGAAGTTCTGCTCGAAGTATCGCCCCGGCGAGTCCGGGGCGTCGCCCTTCGAGTTGACCGTCGTGCCCCAGTAGTGCGTCAGCCGGGACGCAGGCTGGTACATCACCCGGAACCCCTTGTCGCGCACCGCGAGGTTGAAGTCAACGTCCTCGAAGTTCGCGACGAAGTAGCCTTCGTCCATGCCGTCGACGCGGTCCCACACCTTCTTCGTGGTGAGCAGGCAGGCCGCGGTGACACCCGGCACCTCCTCGAGGACGTTCGCCTCGGGAAGGTCCTCCGGTTCCTTCAGGTAGCGATGGTATGGCCAGAAGTGCGGCACGGGCTCCTTGTTGTACTGGAACTCGATGCCGCAGTGCTGGAGCGTCGTGTCGGGCAGCATCAGCTTGCTGCCCACGATCCCCACGTCGCCGGAGAGCACCTCCAGCATGGCATCGAGCCAGCCTTCCATCGGGACCGTGTCGTTGTTGAGCAGGCAGATCGTGCCGTACTTCGAGGCGGCGACCCCTTGGTTGCAACCTGCCGCGAAACCGGCGTTCCGGGTGTTGAAGAGCGCGCGGACGTGCGGCTTCTCCTCGGCGAGCTTCTGGAGGAACTCCGGGGTGCCGTCGGTGGAGGCGTTGTCGACTATCACGATCTGATGACCCGAGGTCGTCTCGTCGAGCGCCTCGAGGCACTCCTGCGTGTACCTCAGGTTGTTGTGAGTGAGGATGATGATGGAGACACCGCGCGGCTGCTTCTTCATGCTTGCGGCTCCGAAATGCTTCTCTGAGCGGTGCCCGGCGACATGGTGCAGCGATTGTAGCAAATGCTGAGGCCGTACTATCCCCCAGCGGCCTTCCGGCGCTCGAGGTACTTCACGATCCAATCGGTGACCGCCATACCCGCGCCCGCGAAGACACCGGCCGCCAGGATGAAGGCGCCCGCCTCGTTCTCGGGGTTGCTCCGCATCGCGAGCACCACGACCACCGCGAACACCACGATGATGACCGTCGAAGCGAGACGCGCCACGTCGAGACGCACGTGTTCGCGGCGCGAGGGCGAGAGGTCGCGGACGGCGGCGATGTCGAGCCACACCACGAAAGCGAGCACCGCCACCGCCACGATCGCCGCTGCCGCGACCGGTCCCGCGAACTCCCAACTCGTGAACGGCTTCGCGGCAAGGCTGGTGACGGCCACCAAGAGCATGGCCGCGATCCAGATCGCGTTGCCGCCGACGAAGTGTCCCCCGAGCGCGGACAGTACGACGGTCCGGTCGATGCGACGACCGTGGAGCACCCACGTCAGCGCGGGCCCGACGACCGTCCCAGCGAGGCTGAGGATGGCGACGGCAGCCATGAGGAACATCTCCAAGGGAGTCTTCGGAGCGGTCCCGAGAGGCGTCAGCCCCCCGAGGGAGAAGATCGCGAGACTGAGCCCCGTGAACAGGCCGAACGTGCCCGCCGTGATCAGACAGGCGTCGCCGGCGAGCTCGACGCGAGAGCCGGGCTTGAAGGTCTCTCCCATGGTCCCCACCCCCTGTTCGGAGTATATACCTCGCCGACGACCGCGAACCGCCCACGGCGGCACGGCGTCCGAAGGGGTGGCGGTCGCTTCCGGGCCGCCGATGGGAACCATCCCGATGTGGGCCCGCACACGCGGGCTCCGGCGAGAGGAGGCGCGGCATGAAGCGGTATCTCCCCGCGCTGCTCGCGGCGCTCCTGGCCGTGGCGGCGCTCGGTCTGGCCGGCTGCCAGACGAAGGTGGTGACGTCGCCTGGCGGCGGCGCCCCGATCGACACCGTCACCGCGCAGGGTAACGGCAAGGCGCTCACCGCGCCCGACAAGGCGGAGATGACCTTCGGCGTCAGCATCACCGACTCCGACGCCAAGCGCGCGCTAGACCGCGCCTCGACGACCGCCCGGGCCATCACCGACGCACTGCTTTCGGCTGGCATCGCGAAGGACGACATCCAGACCGCGGGCATCACGCTCTTCCCTCAGCGCGACAACAGCAACCACGTCACCGGCTACTCCTCGTCGATCTCGGTGCGCGCCGTCGCGCGCGACTTCGCGAAGCTGGGCGCGGTCATCGAAGCGGCCACGAAGGCTGGCGCCACGGAGATCGGCGGGCCGTCGTTCATGGTCTCCGACGACAATCCCGCCAACGACAAGGCGCTGTCCGCCGCGGTCGACGACGCGCGCAAGCGCGCCGGGACGATGGCCAAGGCCGCCGGTAAGAGCGTCGGCCGCATCGTGAGCGTCTCGGAGGCCGGCGTGCAGTCGCCGGGGCCGATCTACGATCAGCGTTTCATGGCCTCCGCGCGGTCGCGCGGCGCGGCCGCGCCTCCGGTCGAGCCGGGCAGCATGGAGACCGTCGCTCAGGTTACGGTCGTCTTCGAGCTGAAGTAGCCCCGGGTAGCGCCCACCACCCCCGTTCGGCTACGCTCCGGCACGGGGGTGGTGGCATGCGCACGGTCGTCGGCGTGATGGGCTCGGGCGAACCGCTCGACCCGGCGGGCTACACGCGGGCCTACGAGGTCGGTCGGCTCGTCGCCGGCCGCGGCTGGGTCCTCGTCAACGGCGGACGCGCCGCCGGGGTGATGGACGCCTCCGCGAAAGGCGCCCACGACTCCGGTGGCCTCGTCGTCGGTGTGCTCCCCGACGCCGACGCGGACGAGGCTTCGACGCATCTCGACATCGCCGTGCGCACGGGCATGGGAGAGGCGCGCAACGTCGTCAACGTCCTCACGAGCGACGTCGTCATCGCCCTGCCGGGAGGCGCGGGCACGCTCTCCGAGATCGCGCTGGCGCTGCGCGCGGACGTCCCGGTCGTCGCGCTCGACTTCCCCCTCGGCGTCGCCTTCGCCCGGTTCGAGAGCGCGGGACTGCTCTCGAACGCGAGCACCCCCGAGGAAGCCGTCGACCTCGCCGCGCGAGAACTCGCGAAGAGAGGGCTCTAGATGCCCGCGAAGCCCTCCGGACCGCTCGTCGGCAAGACCGTCGTCGTCACCGGCTCCTCGCGCGGCATCGGACGGGCGATCGTCGAGGCGTGCGCCGAGGCGGGCGCCAATGTGGTCGCGAGCTCACGGACCCCGAAGCGGTCGAGGACCTCGTCGCCGAACTGCACTCGAGGCACCTGCGCGCCGCCGGCGCCGTCGCGGACGTGCGCTCCGATACCGACCTCGCGCGCCTGCTCGAGACGGCCCTCGCCGCGTTCGGCCGCGTCGACGTGTGGCTCAACAACGCCGGCGTCTCGGCCGGCTACCGGCATCTCGACGACCTCTCACCGGAAGAGGTGCGTGAGATCGTCGACATCAACGTCACCGGCACGCTGCTCGGTTGCCGTTTGATGGCGCCGTACTTCGCGGAGCATGGAGGCATCCTGGTGAACATGGCCGGACGAGGCTGGGGCGGCGAGGCGACCCCTCACACCGCCGCATACGCCGCCACGAAAGCCGCGGTCGCGAGCATCACCCGCAGCGTCGCGGCCGAGAACCGCGGCCGACGCATGTCGGTCCACGCGTTCGTGCCCGGCATGGTGCGTACCGACTTCTACCGCGACATGCGCGTGAGCCCGCGTCTGGCGGCCAGCGCCGGCAACGTCGAGTTCGCGCTCGACGCGTTCGGCGTGCCCCTGCCCGAGGTCGGCCGGGCCTTCGTGCGCGTCGCGTCGCAGGAGCCGGGCCGCGTCACCGGCAAGGTCTACTCGGCGCTCACGCCCGGGCGCACCGCTCGCGGTATCGCTCGGATGATGTACTTCCGTGCCAGCGGACGCATGCGCGAGCCGGGCTAGAGGGAGGCGCATCTCAGAGGCGATGGGAGACTACGAGTACCGGCGCCGCGAGCGCCATTCACCCGCCAGCCGCCCGGCCGCGAGCCGCCGCGCGCCGGTGGGCCGCATCGTAGCCGCGAGCGCGCTCGGCGTGCTCGCATTCCTCGCCGCGGGCGCGTGGGTCACGTGGGCGATGACGCGCCCGGCCGTCGCGCTCGTGACCGCCGATCCGGCCGACGCCGCGATCACCCTCACCCCTCTCGGCTCGGCAGAACCGCCGTCGACGGCGCGCGGACGGTTCTCGACCTCTACGCTCGAGCCCGGCCCCTACCACGTCGTCGTCGAGCGCAAGGGCTTCCGCACCTTCGAGCGCGACGTGCATCTCTCGCGCGGACGCTTGATGCGCCTTGCGTGCGTACTGCGTCCGAAGCCGTTCGCGCTCAGCGTCAGCGCTCACCCCAAGGGCGCGACGGTCGAGGTGCGCGCGGGCGGGCATTCGATGCGCGGGCGGGCGCCCTGGCGAGGCGCCGTCGCCGCCGGGCCAGTCACCGTCACGGTGACCGCGACGGGCCGGGACCCCGTCGTGCGCCGGCTCTTCCTCGACGCTTCCGCGACCATCGACGCTTGGCTCGACCCCAAGGGTCAGATCGTCTCGTGCGCCGGGGTGCTGCGCTGCGGCCCGGCGCCCAAGGCGATCGCACTCACGCCCGACGGACGCGAGGCATGGACGACGCTGCTGGGCGGACCGCCCTCGGTAGAAGTGTGGGACCTGCGCTCCGGTCGCCGCGTCGCAGCGATCGACCTCGGCAAGAACGGCGCGGTGGAAGTGACGTTCTCGCGCAACGGGAAGCGCGCGTACGCGAGCCAGATGGAGACGGCCCGCGTCTTCGAGATCGACACCCGCACGCACCGCGTGCTCCGCTCGCTTCCCACCCACAGCTCGTGGACGAAGGTCGTCGCGCTGTCGCCGGACGGGAGCACGCTCTTCGCCGCCAACTGGGTCGGCAACGACGTCTCGGAGATCGACCTGATCACCGGAGAGGTGCGACGGCGCATCCCCACGGTGCGCACGCCGCGAGGGTTGTGGCCGACGAGGGACGGGAAGTCGCTCTACGTGGCCGGCTTCGACAGGGGCGATCTCGCGCGCATCGACCTCGCGACCGGGCGAAGCTCCGTCGTCTTCCGGAGCGGCGGAGCGCTGCGCCACCTCGTCGCCGACGAGCAGCGCGGAGTCCTATACGCGTCGGACATGGCCCGCGACTGCGTGTGGGTCCACGACCTGGAGACCGGCGGTACCCGACGCTTCGTCACGACCGACCACAAACCGAACACCATCGACCTCTCACCCGACGGGATGATGCTCTTCGTCTCGTGCCGGGGAGCGAACAACCCGCGCTCGTACTACCTGCCTGGCCCGGAGTGGGGATCGGTGCTGATCTTCGACACGAGGAGCGGCCGACCGCTCGACGCGGTCGTCGGCGGCGATCAGTGCACCGGACTCGACGTCTCGGACGACGGCCGCACGCTGGTGTTCTCGGACTTCCTCGGAGACGCGCTGCGCGTCTACCGCGTACCGCCGTACGCCACGCTCGAGGCCGGAAGCGGCGGACGCTACCCGATGCACCTCGCCGACCTGCGCAAGTAGGAGAGCGGGCGGCTAGAGCAGCGTATGCTTCGTGCATACGTGTGTATCTAAATGCTATACTTCATCCATGCTGAACAGACTCCTGGGATCCAAGACCAGAGCGCGGCTTCTGACGTTGTTCATGACACACGCGCACCGTCGCTTCTACCTGCGCGAAGCCGCTCGAGAAGCCGGCGTGCCGCTGCGTGGGGCCCAGCTCGAGCTCGCCAACCTCACCGCGCTGGGCATCCTCCGTCGCCAGCCCGAGGGCAGCAACGTCTGGTTCGCCGTGGCGGAGGACCACCCGATCTACCCGGAGCTCCGGCTGCTCGTGCTCAAGACCACCGGGATCGGCGCCGTCATCAGCGATGAGTTGCGAAGCCACGATGCCACCGGCATCGAGGCGGCGCTCATCTTCGGCTCGGTGGCCGAAGGGACGGACGACGCCGACAGCGACGTCGACCTCATGGTCGTGACCGACGGAGCGACCGACCCTGTCTACGAGGCCGTCGAGGCCGCGGAAGAGATCGTTAAGCGTCCGGTCAACGTCGTGGTGTTCACTCGTTCCGAACTCGAGCAGCGCCTGACGTCGGCCGACGGCTTTACGCGACGCGCACTCGAGGGGGCGAAGATCTTCCTGATCGGCGGTACGGATGGGATTCCAGGATCTCCTTCAAGCGGGGCTGATACGACCGGTCCGCGCTGACCCGGAAGAGATCCGCGCACGCTTCCAAGTAGCGACCAGAGACGCCGAGCTTGCCGAGGGCCTGTTGTCGACCGACCTGGACTGGGCACTGATCGTCGCGTACAACGCCATGCTCCAAGCGTGCACAGCATCGATGTTCGCCCAGGGATTCCGGCCGCGCGGGACCGACCATCACCGGACGGTGATCCGCTTCATCCGATCGACCCGCCCCGACCTCGAAGATATGATCCGCAGGCTCGACGGGCTGCGCCGTCGCCGGCATCGCGCGGTCTACGAGGTAGTGGGCAGCGTCTCCGCATCCGACGCGAAGCGAGCTGTCGCCATGGCGAGCCGACTCATCGCTGCTCTGGGCGGTCGTTCTAAGGAGTGATATCATGTCGGTATCGTCAGTCACCAAGACCGAGGTGGGCACGATACCGAACTTCCTGCTTCGCAACATGGACCCGGAGCTCATGGAGCAGATGCGCCGCCGCGCGAAGGAGCACGGCCGCTCTCTCCAGGCGGAGATCCAGACCACCCTTCGGCGCTCGCTCGCTCGCGAAAAGCGGGCGGCGTTCCTCGAGCAGGTCGACCGGTTCCTGGACGAGACGCGCGGCCGAGAGGCGTTCGACGCGACAGCCGCCATCCGTCACGACCGCGACGCCGGTCACAAGCCGTGGCTCGGGTACTAGACGCGAGCGTGCTGCTGCACTGGCTCGCGGACGAGCCGCTCTCGGCGCAGGCGCGCGCCCTGCTCGCGTCCCAGGACGATCTGCTCGCGCCCGTCCTCGCGCGCTCGGAAGTCGGCAACGGCCTCTGGATGCAGGTCCGCTGCGGCCGCATGACGATCGAAGAGGCGAGCGTGCGCATGGAGGCGCTGGCGGACAGCGGCGTGCGCTTCGTGGACGACCCGGCCCTGCAGGTCGCGGCGCTGCACATCGGAGCCCGCCTGGAGCACCCCGCCTACGACTGGGAGTACGTCGCGCTCGCCATCGCCGAAGGCTGCGACCTGGTCACCGCCGACGATGCGCTGTGGCAGCGCGCATGCGAGATTATCGGCGAGCGCGCGGTGTGGCTGAGCGACGTGTGAGGCGGTGTGCAGATCTACCACCGCGTGGTAAGCATGGTAAGAATTTCACCACGCGGTGGTAGATCTGCAGGGACGTCAGAGTCCGTCCGCAAAGACTACAAGGCGTTTGTGACCGGCGCATTCGAAAACATGAAGACGTTCCTGCTTACTCAGGTCCTCAGCAGCCAAGAGGATGACTAATTCCCACTATCGGAATGTCACCCCGACGCCCGCTCCCCCTACCCCTCTCCCAGCACCAGCCCTCAGTCCAGCGCGTCCCACAGGTAGAGCGACGCGACCGACCGGTACGGTCGCCAGCGGTCGGTGATCACCGCCAGCGCCTGCGCGTCGTCGAGCACGCGCGGGCCGTAGAGCAGGCCGATGCTGCGACGCAGCCCCGCGTCATCGAGAGCGAAGACATCCGGCCGTCCGAGCGAGAAGATCAGGAACATCTCCGATGTCCACCGGCCGACGCCCTTGATCGTCGTGAGGCGGCCTATCGCCTCCTCATCGCTCAGGTCATCGAGCGCGTCGAGGTCGACAGACCCGTCTGCCACGCGAGTCGCCAGGTCGGTGACGTACGTGAGCTTGGCGGCCGAAAGGCCCGCGGACCTGAGAGCGTCCCGATCGGCGGCGGCGACTCCGCCGGCGGTGACCGTGCCGACCGCCGCTTCGACGCGCGACCATATCGTTCGCGCCGCCTTCACCGACAGCTGCTGGCCGACGATCGCCCGCGCCAAGGCGGCGAACCTGTCTTCGCGCAGTTCGAACGATGTGACGCCGATCTGCTCGATCAGACCGGCGAGACGCTCGTCGTTCGCGATCAGGTGCTCGACGGCGTCGCCTCCCGGCCCGTACGACACACGGGTCACTTGCGGATCGCGTCCGTTCCCATGTAGCCGCGCAGCACCTCGGGCACGACGACGGAGCCGTCGGCCTGCTGGAGGTTCTCGAGGATAGCAGCGACGGTGCGCCCGACGGCGAGTCCGCTGCCGTTGAGTGTGTGCACGAGGCGCGAGCCCTTGAACACGCCGGGGTCGCGGTACTTGATCGACGCGCGGCGCGCCTGGAAGTCCCAACAGTTCGAGCAGCTCGAGATCTCCTTGTATGCGCCGTACGACGGCAGCCAGACCTCGATGTCGTACGTCTTCGCCGCTCCGAAGCCCATGTCGCCGGTGCACAGCGTGATCACGCGGTACGGCAGCTCGAGCAGCTCGAGGATGTTGCACGCGTCGGTCACCATGCCCTCGAGCTCATCCATCGACTCCTCGGGCTTCGCGAACTTCACCAGCTCCACCTTGTCGAACTGGTGGACGCGGATCATTCCGCGCGTGTCGCGCCCGGCGCTGCCCGCCTCCTCGCGAAAGCACGGCGTGTACGCGGTGTAGTGCAGCGGCAGGTCGGCGGCCTCGAGGACCTCGTCGCGGTGGATGTTCGTGAGCACGACCTCGGCGGTCGGCACGAGGTACAGCGGCGTGCCCTCGCCGGACGTCTTGAAGAGGTCCTCCTCGAACTTCGGGAGCTGCCCCGTACCGGTCAGCGTCTCGGCGTTTGCGAGCACCGGCGGCCACCACTCCTTGTAGCCACGGGCCGTGTGCGTGTCGAGCATGAAGTTGATCACGGCGCGCTCGAGCCGGGCTCCGAGCCCGCCCATGAGCACGAAGCGGCTCTTCGCGAGCTTCACCGCGCGCTCGAAGTCGATGATGCCGAGTTCGGGGCCGAGGTCCCAGTGCGCCTTCGGCTCGAAATCGAACTCTCGCGGCGTGCCCCAGCGGCGCACCTCGACGTTGGCGGTCTCGTCGGCGCCGACCGGCACGCTCTCGTGCGCGATGTTCGGGATCGTCATCAGCAGGTCGCGCACGTCCGCCTCGACCTGCGCCAGAAGCGCCTCCAGAGAAGTGAGCTCGTCGTTTATCGCGCGGACCTCGTCCTTGAGCGCGTCGGCGTCGTCGCGACGGCCCTGCTTCATGAGCTCGCCGACCTGTTTCGACGCCTCGTTGCGCCTCGCCTGCCGCGCCTCGACCTTCCCGATGAGCTCGCGACGCTCCTCGTCGTGCGCGGAGAACCCGTCGAAGTCCCACGAGGACCCGCGGTCGGCCATCGCCTGCCTCACGGCGTCGATGTTCTCGCGGACGAAGCGTGCGTCGAGCATGTGGACCTCCCAGGCAAGGGCGGACTCATTCGCGCGTCGAGGCGCTAGGACGAGTATAGCGGAGCGTCGGGACGAGGATGTTCAGCCCCCGGTAAGACCTCGGTTCGACCGCCGCGCTACCATCCGGGCGTTGTCGCCACGAGAGAACGGGGGTAGGATGACGAGTGCTAGCGTTTCGCTATCAAAGAACCGGAGGATCGTCGTGCCGGACATACTGATCAGAGGGATCGATGCGGACGCGTATGCGCGCCTGAAGTCACGGGCCTCCCTACACGGGCGGTCCGTGAACGCCGAGGTAAGACGGATCCTCGAACACTCGGTCCGGCCACGCCTCACGCGGGAGGAATGGTCCGAGAAGACGCGGGCGCTTCGTAGCGAGATCGCCGCCGACTGGGAGCATCGCGGGATGACGCCCCCGTCCTCGGTCGATCTCATCCGCGAGGACCGCGATCGGTGAGCGCGCGGAGGGTGCTCGACGCGAGCGTCGCGGTCGCCGTCAACGTGCCTGAGGCCGCAAGCGAAGCATGCATGACCCTGATCGACGAGACGCGCGAGCGCCTCGTCCCCGACATCTTCTTCGCCGAGTACGGGAACGCCGTGTGGAAGCGCCGGATGCGCGGCGACATCACCGCGGAACAGGCGTCGATCGCGATGGAGTGGCTCGGAGACCTCGATGTCGAGACCGTGCCTTGCCGAGATCACATCGCCGAAGCCGTGGAACTCGCCATCGCCATGGGGCAGCCGGTCTACGATTGCCTCTACCTAGTGCTCGCGAGCCTCTACGACGCGGAACTCGTCACGCTGGACACGAACCTCGCCGCCGCCGCGCGGCTGGCCGGCGTCGGCGTCACCGTCCCGCTTTCGGGTAGCTTCCGAGCACCTTGACCTCGCGCAGCTTCAGGCGCAGGCACTCGAGCGCGAGCGCGACGCGCTCGTCCTCGAGATGTCCCTCGAGGTCGACGAAGAACATGTACTCGCCCAACCCCTTCTTCGTCGGTCTCGACTGGATCTTCGTGAGGTTGATCTGCCCGTAAGCGAACTCGGAGAGGATCATCAGCAGCGCCCCGGGCTTGTCCTGGCGCAGGAACAGCGCGAGCGACGTCTTGTCGCGACCCGTGCGCGGCCGGATGCCGCGTCCCACGACGACGAACCGCGTCTGGTTCCCGCGGTAGTCCTCGATGTCGCGCTTGAGCACCGCTCCGCCGTGCAGCTTCGCCGCGAGTTCGGTGCCGATCGCCCCCAAGCCGGGCTCCTCGACCGCCCTGAGCACCGCCTCGGCGGTGGAGTTCGCCGCTTCTATCGCACGACCCGGCAGATGGTCGGCGAGCCACCGGCGGCACTGCGCCGTCGCCTGCGGATGGCTCACGACCGCCTTCACATCGCGGATGCCCGTCGCGGGCCCAGCGATGAGCGCGTGATGGACGTCGAGCACGACCTCCTGCTGGATGTGCAGGTCGGAGTCGAAGGCGAGCGCGTCGAGGGTGGCGTTCACGCTGCCCTCGATGGAGTTCTCGATCGGCACGATGCCCGCCTCGGCGGAGCCTCCCTCGACCGTGACGAAGACGTCGGGGATGTTGGCGCACTCGACCGGTTCGACTTCGGGCAGGTCCATCGAGAAGAGGGCCTCCTCGCTGAACGTGCCGGACGGTCCCAGGAAGGCGTACCTCACGTCGTCTCCTCCTCGTCGTCGTGGGAGACGGCAGCGGCCACACGCGGCGAGCGCACCCGGTCCTTGCCGGTCGTCTTCGCCTGGTAGAGCGCCTCGTCGGCCTCCCGCAGCAGCGACTCGCGGTCCTCGCCGTGGACGGGATACGAGGCGAGACCGACGCTGATCGTGAGCCGCACGGTGCGCGCGCCGTCCACATCGACGAAGCCATGCTGCTCGACCGCCTCGCGGACCTTCTCCGCAACGACGAAGGCGCCTGAGGCGTCGGTCTCCGGCAGCAGCACCGAGAACTCCTCGCCGCCGTAACGCGCGACGATGTCGACCTCGCGCACGCTCGTACGCAGCACCTCGCCGAGCTCCTCGAGCGCCTTGTCCCCCGCGACATGACCGAACGTGTCGTTGTAGGCCTTGAAGTCGTCGACGTCGATCATGAGGAACGACAGGTCTTTCCCGTAGCGGCGGGTCCGCTCGACCTCCTGGTCGAGACGCTGCTGCAGGAAACGGTAGTTGTAGAGTCCCGTCAGTTCGTCCGTGATGGAGAGCCGCTTCGTGAGCTTGTACAGCTGCGAGTTCTCGACCGCCACGGCGAGTTCGCTCGCGACGGCCTGGAGGACGAGGCGGTCCTCGTCGGTCATGCCGTCGATACGCTCGGACTCGGCGCAGAAGACGACCATCATCTGGTTGTGCTCGAGCAACGACGCGCACGAGAAGTGGCCACCGGACGACTCCGCTTCCATCGCGGCGAGGTCGAGATAGGGCTCGACGCCGAGACCGGACGCCGGCACCTCGGCCGTCTGCACGCCCTGGCTCGCACTGAACAGGGTCAGCCCCTTCTGCTTGTCGATGACGAACAGCGCGCACGCCGGCATGTCGATGACCTTCTGGAGGATGTCGAGAACGAGCGGACCGACGCTCTCGAAGTCGAGCGTGGAGTGGATGACCTCGGTGATCTCGGAGACGGCGTGCAGCTCGGCGAGGCGACGGTTGAGCCGCTCGTTGAGCCCGGCGATGTGGCGGCTGCTCTCCTCCAGTTCGCGCCGGCGCAGGTCCTGCCGCTCGACGCCCACCGCGACGACGAGTCCGAAAGCGAGGATCGACACTCCCTTGAGCGCCACGAAGAGCACGTCGTCGAGGGTGCTTCCTGCCGCATGCGCCAGCAGGAGCGCAAAGAGGTAGGTGACGGCCACTACGCCGGAGATGGTCCACGCCGAACGGGTGCGCAGCACCCAGGCATAGACGAGCGGGAGGGCGAGCACCACAGGGTACATTGGGTCGCCGTGCTCGTACGTCGCCCACGTCAGCACGCCAAGCGTCACCAGGTCGAACGGAAGGACGACCATCATCACGCTGGCGAGCCGCATCGAGGACGCGAAGACCACGCAGAGCCCGACGGCGGTGGTGATCGCGAAGAGCCCAAGACCGCCCGCGAACAGCTGCCCTTCGAGCCAGCCGGGGAAGTCGATGATGCCGGGGACGAACATCGACACGAGCGTCACCACGATGGCGACACGCCCGACGAAGTAGGCGCGCTCGCTCACCGTCAGCGCCGGGGAGACCCTGCCGGCAGCGACGGGCGGCGGCTCGGCGTGAGTATGCTCTGCAGCGTCTGGCATGCGGACACCGTTCCTCCTGCGCCGGTGCTAGAGTGGCACCGGACGGACGTACGGGCAGTATACCGCGTCCCGCCGGCGCTCCGGACGGGACGCTTGACGGGAGGTCGCATGGACGAGAAGCGGTTGCGGGAGCTGCTCGCGGGGGTCGCCGACGGCACGACGGGCGTCGAGGCGGCCGCGGACGAACTCGCTCGGCTCCCCTTCTGCGACCTCGGCGACGCCAAGGTCGACCACCACCGCGAGCTGCGCTGCGGCTTCCCCGAGGTCATCTTCTGCGAGGGCAAGTCGCCGTCACAGGTGCGTGCGATCGCTCGCGAGCTCCTCGACCGTGGAGACGTCGTCCTTGGCACCCGAGCGTCCGCCGCGCACTTCCAGGCGGTCGCGCAGACCATCCCCGAAGCGCGCTACTTCGAGGAGCCGCGCATCCTGCTCGTCGATCGCCGCGCGGATCCGCCGCGCGAAGGACACATCGTCGTCGCCTCGGGGGGCACCGCCGACCATGCCGTCGCCGAGGAGGCCGCAGTCTGCGCCGAGGTCATGGGGAACCGCGTGACGCGCCTCTACGACGTCGGCGTGGCAGGCATCCATCGGCTCCTCTCTCACCAGGACGTCCTGCGCGACGCGCGCGTCCTCGTCGCGGTCGCCGGCATGGAGGGCGCCCTGCCCTCACTGGTGGCGGGACTCGTGGCGGTACCCGTCGTCGCCGTGCCCACATCGGTAGGGTACGGGGCGAGCCTCGGCGGGCTCGCGGCGCTGCTGGCGATGCTGAACTCCTGCGCGTCGGGCGTCGGGGTGGTCAACATCGACAACGGTTTCGGCGCGGCCGCGCTGGCCAGCCGCATCAATCGGGAGCGCGACCGGTGATCGCGTTCGTCGACGGCGTCACCGGCGTCTCTGGAGACAAGCTCCTCGGCGCGCTGGTCGACGCCGGCTTCGAACCCGACGCGCTGGCGGCCGCTCTCGACGCGCTCGGCCTCGGCGACTTCGACCTCACCGTCGCTCGCACGTCCCGACGGGGCATCGCGGCGACGAGCGTGGTGGTCGAGCCGTGCGGCGAGGAGCCCGACCGCTCGTGGCGCGAGATCCGTTCCCTCGTCGGAGCATCCGGCCTTTCCGCACCCGTGCGCGATGGCGCGATCGAGGCGTTCCGCCTGCTCGCGGAGGCCGAGGCGCGCGTTCACGGCGTCAAGGTCGAGAACGTGCGCTTCCACGAGGTGGGCGCCCTCGATTCCATCGTCGACATCGTAGGTGTCTCGGCGGGTCTCCACGCACTGGACGTGACCGATCTCGTCGCCGCGCCACCCGCGCTCGGCTCGGGGACCGTCCAGACACGCCATGGCGCTCTGCCCGTGCCCCCGCCCGCCGTCGCCGAGCTGCTGCGGGACGTCCCCTCCTACGGCTCAGACCTGCCCGGCGAGCTCACCACGCCGACCGGCGCGGCGCTCCTTCGCGCCTTCGCCTCGCGGTTCGGGCCCATGCCGGCCATGACCGTCACGGCGGTCGGCTACGGTGCCGGCTCGCGCGACCTGCCGGCCGCCAACGTCACGCGAGTCGTGATCGGAGAACCGGCTTCGTCCGTCCCCGACGGACTCTCCCGCGAGACCGTCGTCGAACTCTCCGCGAACCTCGACCATCTCTCCCCCGAGCACGTCGCGTTCGCCGCCGAGGAGTTGCTCGAAGCCGGCGCGCTCGACGTCTGGCAGACGCCCGTGGTCATGAAGAAGGGACGCGCGGCGGTGCTGCTCACGGCGCTCGCCACGCCACCCGACGCCGACCGGATGGCCGGCCTCCTCCTCAGGCTCACCGGTTCGCTCGGCGTCCGGATGCGCGCCACGGAACGGCTCGTCGCGCCCCGCGAGGTCCGGGAGATGGAGACGTCCCTCGGTACCGCGCGCGTGAAGGTCGCGCGCATCGACGGACGCGACGTGATCCGCGCCGAGTACGAAGACGTGGCCGGGATCGCCCGTCGGCTCGCCGCCGAAGCGCAGGAACTGCTCCGAGGCGAAGACCCGAGGAGATGAAGGGGGCCCGCGGGCTCGTTCGCCCGCAGGCCCTCCCGCGACTCCCTGCACTTGGTCGAGCGCCCGCGAGCCGCGGCGATACCGGCGCTGGCACCGCGCGGGTGCCCTCCGTGTACCCCTTATATCGGCGGTCTCGGACGCCTCGATGAGACGTCGCGCGACCGGCGGCGTACGCACGCCCGGATCGCCGTTCGTCGGCCAATGGTGACTTTCGTCACATGATGAGGGTCTCGGCTCAACTCCGGCACACCCCTTGCCGATGAAGTTAATGAAAGTTAAGTCTCCGGAAGGGGGCCAGAAATGGTTACGAAGCAGACCTGCCCGACGTGTGGAGGGAACAAGAGCGTAGTCGTCCGAGTCCCGGGCGGCCCAAGCAAGGTCCGTCGCTGCCCCGATTGTGCGGGCCGCGGCTACCGGGTGAAGATGGTCACCTGGCGCTAGACCACCGCTCTCCTCTCCCCGCGACCCCGTGCTCCCGCGCGGGGTCGCGTGCGTCCGGGCACGAAAAGGGGAGCGGACCTGCACGCCTCACGCTAGAATGTCCTCGACACCCTTCCGTGGAGGTCCAGCATGCGTCGAACCGCCCTCCTGATCTTCCTGCTCTTGATGTCTGCCGCGGTCATCTCCGGCTGCCGCTTGAGGACCGCCTCGACCGTCCCGTACCCGGCAGCTCCACTCGTCGTCTACGAGACCACGGCGGTCGGTCACCCCGATGTCATCGCACCCCCTGGCCCGCCTTCGATCCCGGCGACGCCGTACCCGCTCCCCAAGGTGCCGAAGACGCGAGTAGACGCCCACCTGAGCAAGGCTTTCATCGACCGGGTCGCGAGCCTGTACCGTGCCGGCGACGTCCTGGGGCTGATCGGATTGCTCCCGCCGGATGCCAAGACCGCGAAGCTTATCGGTGAAGACTACGAGGGGGATGCGTACTTCTCCAGGCTTTCGCAGTGGATGTTCTCCGCCAAAGCGACCGACCCGGCGAAGATAGCCAACTGGGCGACCGCATCCTCGTGGGAGTTCGACACCGGGTCCTATGCCTACGTCTACGATTCCAAGGCGCTGCCCTACGTCGTCTACCGGGTCTTCTTCGCCCTGCGGACGCCGCAGGGCGGCAAGGTGAACACCGCTCTCGACCTCGCGCGCGACCGCAAGACGGGCACGTGGTACTACCTGCCCCTGATCTTCGGCCCCATCCAGCGCAACCTCACGGGCAACCCCAACGACCCCTATTACGACGACATCACCTGGCACTTCCTCGTCGCGCCGCGCTGACGTCGGCCCTCGAGCAGTAGCGCCTTTCGGTCCTCCACGAGCGCCTTCTACCGGTCCGCCCTCATCGACGACGTCTCCGACGGAACATCCACAGGACCCACACGGTCACCGCAGTGCTCGCGACGCCCCCGATGCCGCCCCACACTCCTCCGGTCCACGAACCGATCCAGTACACGAGCCACAGGAGGAACAGGGCGGGCACGGCCACTAAGAGCACGGCGGCGATCTTGATGCCGCTGCTCTCGTACGCGTCTGGCTTGGGTTCCGGTCGCAGAGCACGACCGTCGATCGACATGGTCATCACCCGTCCCGGTATGTTCCCGTCGGCGCTAGAGGGGAAGCCGCAGGTAGAGCATGCGCACCGCCGGTACCACATGGCTGTGGTCGGTAAACGGCTCCGTGCGTGCGAAACCCATCCCCTCGTACATCGCGAGAGCGGCGGGCATCGCATCGGGCAGCGTGGTGAGCCGGATCTCGGCGTACCCCAGATCGCGAGCCTCGTCGAAGGCGGCTTCGCCGAGTGCGCGGCCCAGACCGAGGCGGCGCGACGCAGGCTGGGATCCTACACGAACTCCATCTCGGGCTCGATGACCGCAAGGAACGCGGTGACCACCTGGGGATCGAACTGAGTGCCGCAGCACCGTTCGATCTCCTGCAGCGCCTCGCGCGGCGTGCGCCCCGACCGGTACGGGCGGTCGGAGATCATCGAATCGTACGCGTCCGCCACGCACAGGACGCGCGCGCCGAGCGGGATGCGGTCGCCTCCCATGCCGTGGTAGCCGGACCCGTCGAAGTTCTCGTGGTGGCACAGGATGAGAGGGATGACGTCGCGCAGCAGACCCCCGACCGGGCGCAGCATGTGGGTCCCCTTGTCGGGGTGCGTCTTGATGTGCTCCCACTCCTCGTCGTCGAGCTTCGATGCCTTCTGGAGCACGTCGAGACTGATCTCGATCTTGCCGACGTCGTGCAGCAGGCCGGCGACGCGTACGTTCTCGACCTCGTGGTCCGGCAGCTGGAGTCGCTCCGCGACGCGGGTCGCGAGTCCCGCCACGCGCACCGAGTGCTCCTTCGTGTACCGGTCGACCGCGTCGATGTACTTCGCGAGTATCTCGAGGATGCCCTCGTAGGCCTGCCTGAGGTCTCGGACGTTCGTCTCCTTCAGGTCATACAGGGTGCCCACGAGATAGGAGGTGAGGATGAGGAACGCGCCCCACAGGACGACGTTCAGGTACGGGATCTCGACAAGGGTGTCCCTGAAGACGTTCGGGTCGATGATCTCGTACAACGAGACCATGAGCACCGCCAGCATCGAGACCGCCACGCCGCGATTGCGCCCGAGGAAGTAGGCGGCTATCAGCGTCGGAACGTAGAAGAAGTTGAGGAACGCCACCTTGTTCGCCGCCACGAGTACCGCGAACGCGGTCGCGGCGACGAGGACCACGACGAGGATGATCTCGAAGTGACGCATCACGAACTCTCGGAACCGCTCCATGATCCCCCCTAGACCCCGCGGGTTCTCCCAACGGATAGTGTGCGTTCGCGCGGCGGGAGCGTCAAACCTGGCGGCCCACGAAGACCGCGGCCCCGGCGGGGCCTCGCAGGAGATCCCTTGGTGCGGGTGAAATCCGCCACACCCGCATAGCGCGTGCGAGCACCCCGTCCGCGCTCGCTACGGTTCGATGACCACCTTGACGGACTCCCCGGCGCTCGCTACCAAGCCGAAGCCTTCCTGGATCCTGTCGAGCGGCAGGCGATGCGTGATCATGTCCTCCACTGCGACACGGCGAGTCGCGATCAGGTCGAGGGCCATCGCGAGGTCGGCCGGCGCCGCACCGTACGCAGTACGGATGGTGACCTCGCGACGCCAGAGCTCATTGAGAGGCACGGGGTGATCCTGCCCTGGCGACGGTACGGCGAAGATGATGAACACCCCCCCGTTCTCAAGGCACGCGATGCCTTGGTCTATCGCCGAAGGCGCACCGGTGCACAGGATCACGAGGTCGGCCAGTCGCCCGTCATTGGCCTCGCGCACGAGCCGAGGAAGGTCATCGCCCGCTTCGACGGCATCGAAGACTCCGGCCGCTCCGCTCCCACGCGCCCAGCCGAGCCGATACGGACTCACATCCGTGGCGAAGACGCGTCCCGCGCCCAGGGCGAGTGCGAGACGGATATGCAGCAGCCCGGAGATGCCGCTGCCGACGACGAGGACCGTCGAGCCCGGCCTGACGCCGGCACGGGTCTGCGCCCGCACGACGCACGCGAGGGGCTCGACGAACGTGGCCGCCTCGTAGCTGACGGATCCGGGCAGCACGAACACGCCGCGGTCGACCTGCAGAGCAGGCACGCGCACGTATTCGGCGAACCCGCCCGGATCGAAGTTCGTGGCATGCAGCGTGTGGCAAGCCGTGTGGAACCCTGCCAGACACATGCGGCATGAGTTGCACGGCACGTGATGCGAGACGACGACCCTGTCTCCCGGCTCCACGCCCTCGACACCATCACCCACCGCCACGATGTCGCCCGAGACCTCGTGCCCCAGCACGATCGGCGCCTTCGGGACACGGTACCACTCGAGCACGTCGGATCCGCAGATGCCGCTCGCGCGTGTCCGCATCAGGACCTCGCCCGGCCCGATCGCGGGTACCGGCATCTCCTCGACACGGACGTCGGAGTTGTTGTAGTAGACGCCGGCGCGCATGGTGTCGGGCACGGGTGGGTCAGACCTTGCGGGAGTCGTCAGCGGCCACGGCGGACGCACCGGAACGCGGACCGGTCACGCCGGCTGTCGTCTTTTCATCCATGTAGACCGCGTAGGCGTCATCCACGGATGCGTTGCCGTGGACCACCGCTCTGACCGCCTTGATCATGCCGATCGGGGAATCCGACTGGAAGATGTTGCGCCCCATGTCGACGCCGGCGGCGCCGCCCGCTATCGCCCTCGCGGTCATCTCGAGCGCTTCGCGCTCCGGAAGCTTCTTGCCCCCGGCCATGACGATCGGCACCGGACAGGTGCCGGTGACGCGCTCGAAGTCCTCGCAGTAGTAGGTCTTGACGATGTGGGCGCCCATCTCCGCGCCGATCCGGCTGGCGAGCGCGAAGTACCGCGCATCGCGGACCATGTCCTTGCCCACCGCGGTCACGGCGATCACCGGTATGCCATAGCGCTCACCCGCGTCGACCAGCTTCGCGAGATTCGCGATCGTCTGGTGCTGGTGCGGCGAGCCCACGAAGATCGAGAGCGCCATGCCCGCGGCGTTCATGCGGATGCACTCCTCGGTGCTCGTGATGATCGTCTCGTTCGAGAGATCGTCCTCGAGGACGCTGTTGCCGCCGGAGACGCGCAGCACGATCGGCGCAGTGGTCGTCGAGTCGATGCACTGCCGCAGGACTCCACGTGTCAGCATGAGAGTGTCGGCGTACGGCGCGAGCGGCATCACCGAGAGTTCCGGCTTCTCGAGACCCGTGGTGGGGCCCAGGAAGTAGCCGTGATCGACGGCGAGCATGACGGTGCGGCCGTCTTCCGGCTTCAGTATGCGGGACAGGCGGTTCTCAAGACCCCATGACATGGCGCTTTGACCTCTCTTCATCTCGGAACAACGCGAGGTCCATGCTAGCAGACGGCGGACGCCGAAGAACCCTAGAGCAGCCGCAGCCCCGTCGCATCGCGAAGGTTCAGGATGTGGCACGACTCCTCGAGCACGCCGACCATGCCCCACGCGTCCCAGAGCGTCTCACCGATGGCGAAAGGCCCGTGCGTGCGAAGGACCGCGACCGGCACGGCACGCAACGCCTCGGCAAGCATGCGTGCGGCTTCCGCGGAGCCGATCTTCACCTCGGGGACCAGCACCGGTATCGCCGAGCCGATCACGCATCCCGCCTCGGAGTCGAGCGGGACGATCTCGTCTTCGACCAGCGAGCGGAACATCGTGTGCGGCGGGTGCGCGTGACAGATCGCGCGGGCATCGGTCGCGTGGTACACGGCGCGGTGCACGACGAGCTCACGACTGCAGCCCTCGTCCGACGATCCCGGCTCCATGCCCGTCTCGATCAGGTCGTGCGGCTCGAGCCTCGACAGCATCGAGCCGGAGCGAGTGATGATGATCCGGTCATCGACCCGCACGGAGAGGTTGCCGTGCCGAGCGGTCACGGATCCCGCGAGGAACAGATCGCGCCCCACTTCACGGAACAGTTCGTAGCGGGCGGAGCCGACAGCCACCCGCCCACCTCCCTCTACTCTCGATACGTTCGTCCGCGGATCCGTCCGACCTCGCCGCCCCCACCGAAGAACGACAGGGGCTCCGCCGACTCGGACGAAACCCCTGTTCATGGCTGTGGTGCGGGTGAAAGGAGTTGAACCTTCACGGGGTTGCCCCCACATGGACCTGAACCATGCGCGTCTGCCATTCCGCCACACCCGCGTGCGTGGAATTGAAATCCTACCATCGCGTCTGAACAGCGTAAAGACGAGGAGTTGGGGTCGTAGGGCTTGGAAACCTCAGATCGACATCAGCGAAGTGTGCCTGCTTCTTGGTAAAATTCTATATCGTCATATTCGAGATCCCAGGCAGGAGGGCGGACAGATGTCGGCGATACACACGGTGGCCGCAAGACGCTCACGCAAGATCTTGGGAGATGCTCTGACGGCTATGGCGCTGGCGATAGCGCTGGTACTCGCACTCGCATGTCCCGCATGGGCGCAGGGGCTGCAGGGCTCGTCGGTCCTTGCGCTGGATGGCGTCGACGACTACGTGGCCGGAACGGACCGCTCGGCCTACGACGTCGGTACCGGCGCGAGCGCTGACTTCACTCTCGAGACGATGTTCAGCGTCTCCGACTCGGCCGGGTCTCGGACGGGGACCCTGTTCCACAAGAACGGGGCCTATTCGGTCTACATCCTCCTCAACGTGAACGGCGATGAGGACCGGATCATCTTCAGGCTGTGGACGGGGCCGGGCAGCAGCTACACCTACATCTATCACAACGTCACCCTTGCGACCGGGTGGCATCATCTGGCCGCCGTCTTCGACAACGAGAGCACGGCCGACACGGATCTCATGGCGATCTACCTCGACGGCAGCCGCGTGTCCCAAAGCTCCGCCGTCGAGTGGACCCCGGGGATCCCGAACTCGTCGAGCGCACTCAACATCGGCGGATACATGGGGATCAACCCCTTCCCCGGGTGGCTGGAGGAGACGCGGATATCGAGGTGTGTCCGCTACTCCGGCGGTTCGTACACCGTGCGGAGTGCCCCGTTCGCCACGGATGCGAACACGCTCGCCCTCTGGCACTTCGACGAGGCTTCCGGCTCGAGGACCTTCCTCGATTCTTCGGGAGCGGGCAACGGCCTTGCAGGCGTCAACGGGGCGGCGACCTACAACGACACGCCCACGCCCACTCGCGTGACGCCGGCCATCACCAAGACGCCGACGGGTAGCCTGTACACGCTGACCCGCAGCCGTGGGGTGGCCTACTGCACGTTCGGGGCGACACTGCGTGCTCCGACCGGCGCGGCGATCACATCCAAGCGCGTACTCCTCCAGCGCAGCGCCAACGGCACGACCTGGTCGACGTACGCCACCCTGTATACGAACACCTACGGCCGGGTCTCACGCCGGGTCGCTTTCTCTGCTGCCGGCACCACCCATTGGCGCTGGTACTCACCGCTCGACACGAGATACAGCGCGGTGGCGAGCGCGAGGACCCGGATCGTCACTAGGTAGAGTCCTCGCCGCCGAAGTGGGTATAGAACCTCACGTACGGCGCTTCCCCGCGCCGTCTGTACCCTGCGCCGCTATGCAGCCGACGAAACGAGACCCTCGTGAGTGCATCGCAACTCGCGACGAAGCACCGAGCGAAGGCTCCGGGTTCCGTGGTCCCTGTCGTCGGCATCGGCGCTTCCGCCGGGGGCTTGGAGGCCCTCAGCACCCTTCTGTCCGGGCTCCCCGCCCACACCGGACTCGCGTTCGTCCTCGTGCAGCACCTTGAACCGTCCCACGCCAGCAACCTCGCCGAGATCCTCAGCCGCCAGACACCTATGCCCGTGACCCAGGTCGAGGAGGGCATGCCTGTCGAGGCGGACCACGTGTACGTCATCCCGCCGGACACCCAGATGCGCGTGCGCGGCGGCGTCTTCGCGCTGAGCCCGCGCCCGGGGGGCCGGACTCCCAGCCTGACCATCGACGTGTTCATGGAGTCGCTCGCTCGCGAGTACGGCAACCGGGCCATCGGCGTGGTCTTGTCGGGCGCAGCTTCCGACGGCGTCCGCGGCCTCGCCGCCATCAGGGCGGCGAACGGCATCGGGCTCGTGCAGGACCCCGCGACCGCCGCCTTCCCGAGCATGCCGCAGAGCTCCATCGACGCCGGGGTCGCCGACCTCGTCCTCGACGTCCCGGGGATCGCCGCCGAGATCGGGCGGTTGGCGCTCCATCCCTACCTTCGCGAGAAAGCGACGTCCAAGACGGTAGGGAAAGACGGCGAGCGGCAGGTAGACGATCTCGACGCCATCTTCGCGCGGCTGCGGGAGGTCTCCGGGCTCGACCTGACGAACTACAAGCGGCCCACGATGGTCCGCAGGCTCGGGCGGAGGATGGCCATGAGGCACGTGGACACGCGTGCCGACTATCTTCGCTTGCTCGAAGCGGATCCGGACGAGGCTGCGCTTCTCCTTCGCGACGTCCTCGTGCGGGTCACCTCGTTCTTCCGGGACCCTGCCGCCTTCGAGACGCTCAAGACCGAGGTCTTCCCGCGCATCATCGGGGACCCCCTGGTCACGCGACCGGTGAGGGTCTGGGTCGCCGGCTGCGCGACTGGGCAAGAGGCCTACTCTATCGTCATGGTCCTCGTCGAGTACCTCGAGTCGATCGGCTCGAGCCGCTCCATCCAGGTCTTCGCGTCGGATCTGAGGGAGGACGACCTCGTCCTCGCGCGACACGACTTCTACCCCGCCGGGATCGAGAACGAGGTCACCCCCGAGCGCCTCGCCCGGTTCTTCTCCCCGGCTGGGACCGGCTACGAGGTGTGCAAGAGCGTGCGGGAAGCATGTGTGTTCGCGCGCCACGACATGACCGCCGATCCGCCTTTCGCGCACCTGGACCTGATCTCGTGCCGCAACGTGCTCATCTACATGGACACGGCCCTGCAGCGGCGCGTGCTGTCGATCTTCCACTACGCACTGCTCGACGAGGGGATCCTCTTCCTCGGCCCCTCGGAAGGAGTGACCAGCGCCCCGAAACTCTTCGGCCGCGCGAAGTCCAAGAGCATGTTCGTCCGCAACAAGCACGAATCGCCCGTGCCGATCCTGGGGAGAAGGGGTCCGAGCCACCGGGCAGCGGGAGGTTCGGTCGAAGCGGGTAGGAACCCGCGGCCGGCCGACGCACCCACCGTCGGCCCCCAGGGCAGCGTCGACGAACTGCTGCTCGAGCGCTACTCACCGGCGGCGATCGTGGTCGACGGCGACCTGCGCGTCCTGCAGTTGCGGGGCGATGCCGGCGACTATCTTCGCCCCCGGGCCGGAGTCGCCAGCCTCGACCTCCGCAGCATGGCGAGCGAAGGTTTGTCGACCGCGGTCGAGTCCGCGGTCGAAGAGTGCACGCGCACGCAGGCGCCCGCGCGGCGCGCCCGCTTGCATCTCAAGACCGAGAAGGGCAGCACGGCGAAGGACCTGGTCGTGGTGCCCATCGACCCCGGGTGCGAACAGCCGACCTTCTTGATCATGCTGGAACAGGCCGATGCCCGCAACGGCGACGCGGGCGGCAGCCCCGGGCACCCGGACGAGATCCCCTTCCTTCGCCAGGAGCTCGAGGCGACACGCGAGCGGCTCAAGGCAAGAGACCGCCGAAACGAAGCAGCGAACGAGGAGTTCCGGGCGGCCAGCGAGGAGATCCAGTCGAGCAACGAGGAACTTCAGAGCGTCAACGAGGAACTCGAGACCGCCAAGGAGGAGTTGCAGTCCGCCAACGAGGAGCTCACCACGCTCAACGACGAGCTTCAGTCCCGCAACCGGGAACTCGGCGCCAACAACGACGACCTGGGCAACCTGCTAACGAGCGTGGACATCCCGATCGTCATGCTCGACAGGGACCTGGGTATCCGCCGCTACACCGCGCAGGCCGCGGAGATCTTCCACCTGATCCCCGGCGACGTCGGCCGACCGTTCGCGGACATCCGGTCGCGGCTGAGGATCTCCGACTTCGAGAAGATCCTACGCGACGTACTGGCCCGCGATGAGCCGGTCGAGCGGGAGGTCGCCGACGAGAAGGGGATCTGGTACCAGCTGGTGGTCCGCCCCTATCAGACGGCTGCGGGTGAGACCACCGGCGTCGTGGTGACGCTCCAGGACGTGAACGCGCTGCGAACCTACCAGGCCGAGCTCGAGACCATGTGGCGCAACAGCGAGGCCATCAACCGGATCGCCCTGGCTTTCCAAGAATCCACGGACCCCGGGACCGCGGGGCGAACCCTGCTCGGCGAGGCGGTGGCGGCACTCGGGGCGGACCGTGCCCTCTGGCTCGACTATGAGAACAATGAATGGTGTCTGCGGATCGAGTTCCCGCGACCCCGGGGAAGGGGCGCCGTGCTCGCGCCCCACGCGCCCTACTCGTCGGCCGAGGCGAAGCGGCTCGGGCTGCGCCACTACAAGACCGGTGAGGTCCTCCTCGAGAACACGGGAGGACTGTCAGCCCGCGGCGGGCCTGGCGATACCGCAACGGGCTCCCTGCTCACCCTCCCCGTCCTGGCTCTGGACGGGAAGCTCGCAGGCGCCGTGCGGTTCACGTTCTCCGGCGAGCCTCGTACGTTCTCCTCCGCCGAACTGGACTTCTGCCGCAAGCTGGCCGTGGTGGTCACGCTCATCTTCGAGCGCGCGAACCGCGACCGGCTCACCGCGGCGCTCGTGGAGGAGCGCACCGCATCTCTGGCAACGACGGTCGTGCAACTCGCTGAGGCCGTCCACATCAAGGACATCTTCCTCGCGAACATGAGCCACGAACTGCGGACACCGCTCAACTCGATCATCGGCTTCTCGGGCGTGCTGCTGGGCGGCCTCGCTGGCGAACTGAGCGAAGAGCAGAGGCGGCAGATCCAGATGATCCGGACCTCCGGCGACCGGCTCCTCGCGACCATCTCGGACATCCTCGACCTGGAGAAGATCGAGGCCGGGGCGATGCCCGTGGAGCCGACGGAGTTCGTCGCGGCGGACATCGTCCGCGGGGTCGTGGACCTCTTCGAACCGCTCGCGCGCGCCAAGCATCTCGAGTTGACCTGCGAGCCGCCGAACCGCCGCATCGTCTTGCGGACCGACGAGGCGAAGCTCAGGGCCATCCTCGTGAACCTGCTGAGCAACGCGATCAGGTACACGGACTCGGGGACCGTGGCGGCGTCGGCCGAGTCGACGCGCACCACATTCACCGTCACGATCCGCGACACGGGCTACGGCATGACGCCGGAGCAGACGGCACAGGCCTTCGACGCGTTCCAGCAGTTCGCGAAAGAGGGTCACGTCAAGCCCGGGGGCACGGGGCTGGGCCTGAGCATCGCGAAACACCTGGCGGAGATGCTCGGCGGGCACGTGGACGTCGAGTCGGAGCCCGGTAAGGGCTCGACGTTCAAGGTGACGATCAAGCGACGGATCGCGCCGCCTCGCAAGTGATGAGTGTTCCTCAGGCCCGGATGGCGGAAGCGCGCATCGCGGAAGGCGACTCCAGGCCGATGGCACGCCCCGCACGGCAGACCCGCGGTGTCCCTCGGGACGCAAGTGACAGGAGCCGCACGCGGCGCATACCCCCGATCGCAAGTCCCGGCCGGTCCGCCATCTTCGCCTCCGCTGAGCGCTGCCGTGTCCATCCGTTCGTACCCGAATGCCCCTTCGCCGCGGCGCGGTACAATCTCGGGGACGAACGACGACGCGGAGGCCGGATGGAGCAGGACCTCATCCTTGGGCGGTACCGGCCGCTCGCCGAACTCGGCGAGGGCGGGCACGGCTCGGTCACGCTGGCGTACGACACCAGGATGGCTCGCCGCGTCGCGATAAAGCGCCTCCCGCTGCCGAGGCGCTCGCGAACAGACACGACCGGCCTCGCGGAGGCGCGCACCACCGCGCTGCTCGCGCACCCGAACGTCGTGACCGTCCACGAGTGGGAGACGGACGACGACGCAGCGTACCTCATCATGGAGCACGTCGAGGGGGTCACGCTCGCCGACCTGCTCGACGACGCCGAAGGTCCGCTCGACGTCGACGAGGCGGCGGCGGTCCTCGGCGCGGTGGCCGACGCGCTCGACCACGCGCACGACAACGGCGTGCTCCACCTCGACATCAAGCCCGAGAACGTGCTCGTCGACCGCGACGGCCGCGTCAAGGTGGCGGACTTCGGGGTCTCCGCGCTCGAGGGCCTCGGCGGCGGGGCGTCGGGCTCCGGAGGCACGCTGGGGTTCATGCCTCCCGAACAGCTGCGCGGCGAGACACTCGACGCGAGCGCGGACCAGTGGGCGTTCGCGGCCCTGGCATACGTCACGCTCACTGGTGAAGAGCCTCTCGCGGCGGACACCGCGGAAGGCGCTCTCTTCAAGGCGACCGTCACCGAGGTCCCGCCTCCGTCCGAGTTCGAGCCGACGCTGCTGCCGCTCGTCGACGACGCCGTCCTCGTCGCGCTCGCCCCGGACGCGGGCGACCGCTTCGCCGACGTGGCGACTTTCGCCGCCGAGCTCCTGCCGCACCTCGGCGACGCCGCGGCTGGACGCGCGACGCTCGCGGCGACCGTACGCGATCTGCTCGAGGAGGAGGGACACGTCCCGGAACGCGAGTCTCTCGCAGCCCGTCTCGCGCGCCGCGCCGGCGCCGCGCGCAGGGTCTCGGCGGCGTTGGCGTGCCTCTGGCTCGCCTGGGCGGGACTGGCCGCCTACCCGCTCGGTAACGCCGCCGTATGGGGAGGCGCCGGCCTCGTGGCTCTCGCCGCCGCGCTGGCGCCTGGGCTTGGTCTCGCGCTCGCCCTCGCCGCGTTCTCCGCGGGGCTCTTCACGGCGGGGATCCTGCCGGGTCTGGCGTTCGCGGTCCCGGCGGCCGCCTACTGGCTCGTCCTCGGGCGTCGGGGGACCGGCAGCGCCATCGCCCCGGTCGCCGCCCCGCTGCTCGGATCGGTCTGGGCCGCGCCCGCGGTGCCGCTTCTCGTCGGGCTCTCCGGCGAGCCGGTAGACGCCGCGATCGCCGGGGGCTGCGCGGCGGCGGTCGCCATGGTCGCCTCCGCGGCGTCCGGCGGCCGCGCGCCGTACCTCGTGCTCGACCTGCGGCTGCTCGCCGACCCCTGGGCGGCCGGAGTCATGCGAGAGAACCTCCTCGGCCTCGTGCGCGGACCGGGACCCGCGCTGGCGGCGCTGGCCTGGGCCGCAGCCGCCGCGATCGTCGCCTTCGCCTCCCGCCGCGGGTCGCGCATCCTCGCCGCGATCGCGGTGCTGGCGGGCCTCGGCGTCATGCTCGCCTCCTACCGGGCGTGGTCGCTGATAGGGCCGCCGCTGCGCTGGCCCAACCCCGGCGTCGTCCGCCAGCTCGCCGGCTCATCTATACTGGTCGCTGTGGTGTTCGCCGCCGGGATCGGTCCCGTGCGGGGAGCCGATCGGAGGCGCGCCGTCCGGCGCGCGGAGGAGGGCCGCTAAGCCCGCATGAGCTTGCTTTCCGACTTCGAGGATCGCGTCGCGCGCGCGGTCGAGGGCGTCTTCGCCGGCGCGTTCCGCTCGCCGGTCCAGCCCGCCGAGATCGCGAAGGCGCTCGCCAAGGCGATGGACGACGGGCGCACCGTCGGGGTCGGCCGCGTCTACGCGCCTCTCTCGTATCGGGTCGCGCTCTCCGGCGAGGACGCCGAGAAGCTCGGCTCCTTCACCGTCACTCTCTCGAGCGAGCTGGCCAGATACCTCGCCGGGCACGCGAGCGAACGCGGGTATCACCTCGCCACGAAGCCCGCGATCGCCTTCACCGTCCACGAGGACCTGCGCCTCGGCCGCTTCCGCGTGAGCGCCGAACTCGCCGCGACGGACGACGAGTCCGCGCCTGAAGAGGACCTCCGTGATCCCGTGTCGATGCCCGCGCGCCGCCGGCGCACGGTGGAGGTCGAGCCTTCGGGAGGCCATCCTCTGCGCGATCTCGCGACCGTCACCGTCGGCGAGGTCAACCACGACGTGGTGCTTCGGGGTGAGCGCCTGGTGATCGGACGCCTCAACGCTTGCGACATCTGCCTCTCGGATGTGAACGCATCCCGCAGGCACGCGGTCCTCGAGCGCGAGGGCGACGGCTGGACGGTCGCCGACCTCGACTCCACGAACGGCACCCTCCTCAACGGCGTCCCGGTCCAGCGTGAGCGCCTGCGCGACGGCGACGTGATCGAGATCGGCCTCACGCGTCTCGTCTATCACGAGCCGAGGGGGTAGCGGTGGTCGACATCGTGCTGCTCTTCGGCAGGATCGTATTGCTCGCGCTGGTCTACCTCTTCCTCTTCGCCGCGGTGCGCGCGGGGATGGGCGCCGTGCGCGAAGCCGCCGCGGCCTGCCCCGGAGAACTCTCGCTCCTCGTCGCCGCGGGACCGAAGGCTTCCGTCGGCGTGCGTATGCCGCTGATCAAGCCGATCGTCGTGGGGCGCTCCCCCGAGGCGGACCTCGTCATCTCCGACGACTTCCTCTCGGCGAAGCACGCCGTCGTGCGCCCGGAGGGACAGGGGGCCGTGCTCGAGGACCTCGGCTCCACGAACGGGACGTCGCTGTCGGGCGCCCGGGTGGACCGCCCGACGCCCGTGGGACCGGGCGACGTCGTCGAGCTCGGCCGCGTCCGGATCAAGGTCGAGAGGCGATGACCGGCTCGCGCCGGGAGGCGCATCCACGCTATGCCGCCCTCACCGACGTCGGTAGAGTGCGCTCGGCGAACGAGGACTCGTACCTAGCCGAGCCGCCCCTGTTCGCCGTAGCCGACGGCCTCGGCGGCCACCAGGCCGGCGAGGTCGCGAGCCGCATCGCGATCGACACGCTGCTCGCCTCGGCGCCACGGCGGGCCGACGCGAGAGCGCTCGGGCGCGCCGTGCGCGCCGCGAACGTCGCGGTCATCCAGGCCGCCGAGCGCGGGCACGGGCGCGCGGGGATGGGGACGACGCTCACCGCGGCGATGGTCGAGGGGACCCACATCGTCCTCGCGCACGCCGGCGACAGCCGCGCGTACCTCTTCGCACACGGCCGGCTCCAGCGGATCACACGAGACCACTCGATGGTCGCGGACCTCGTGCGCCGGGGCGAGCTGACCGAGGAGGAGTCCCGTCACCACCCCAACCGCAGCGTGGTCACACGGGCTCTCGGCTCCGACCCCGAGATGCCGGCGGACACCCACGAGCTCGACGCGGGTCCCGGCGACCGCCTCCTGTTGTGTACCGACGGCCTTCACGCGATGCTCACCGACGATCGGATCGAGGCCCTGGTCGCGGCCTTCCCCGACCCCAAGGACGTCGCGCGCGCACTCGTCGCGGAGGCCCTGCTCGGCGGCGGGTACGACAACGTGACCGTCGTCGTCGTCGACATCGCGGAGACGGGCCCGGAGCGCGCCTCGGAGCGCCGGAACTCGGTGCGACGCTGGTGGGCGGCGGGCCTGTGGGCGGTCGTCGCCGCGGCGATCGTCGTCACGGGCTCGTTGGGCGCCTACACCTACGCCCGCTCCCGCGCCTACCTGACCGCCGAGTCCGGCGTGGTGGTGATCCACCGCGGACTGCCCGGCAGCTTCGCCGGCATCCGTCTCGACTGGCGCGAGCAGGAGACCACGCTCGCGCTCGACGCGGTCGCGTCGGCCGACCCGGTGATGGCCCAGCGACTGCGCATGGGGCTCGTCGTCCGCGACCTCGCCGAGGCGCGTCGCGTGGCGGAAGACCTGCGCGCGCTCGTCGCATCGGCGTCCGCCGCACCGTGAGACCGGCCCCCATGCGCCAGCGGCGGACCTCCGAACTCCTGCTGATGCTCGCCGCGGCTCCGGCGGTGATGCTCGCGTTCGCGCTGGTGCACGGGGCCGCGCGCTCCTCGGTCGGGTGGAGCGACCTGTCGGTCCCCGGTGGCCTCTTCCTCGCGTTCTGCGTCGCGCACCTCGCGGCGCGGCGCTGGGCGCCCGAGGCGGACCCTGTGACGCTCCCGGTCGTCTTCCTCCTGTGCGGCATCGGGCTCGCGGTCGTCACGAGGCTCGACGCCCGGCTCGCGGCGAGCCAGACGCTGTGGGTCGCCGTGGGTGTCGGCGTGCTCGTCGCCACCCTCGCGCTCGTCCCCTCGCTCGAACGTGTCGCGCGCTACAAGTACACGGTGATGCTCGCCGGCCTCACGCTGCTGCTGCTCCCCGCCGCGGTCGGCAAGGAGGTCAACGGGGCCAAGCTCTGGCTGCGCGTGGGCGGTCTCTCGTTCCAGCCGGCGGAGATCGCCAAGGTGCTCCTCGTCCTCTTCCTCGCCGCATACCTAGCCGAGAACCGCGAGGTGCTCTCCGTCTCGACGCGTCGCATCGCGGGGATGTGGGTGCCCGCCGGCCGCCATCTCGGGCCGATGCTGGCCATGTGGGCCGTCTCTCTCGCCGTACTCGTGCTTGAGAAGGACCTCGGCTCGAGCCTGCTCTTCTTCGGCATCTTCCTGGTGATGGTCTACGTCGCCACGGGCCGGCCCGCCTACGTGGTGACCGGTATCCTGCTGTTCGCGGTCGGAGCCGCCGGAGCTTATGCGGCCTTCGGACACGTGCAGACGCGTATCGCCATCTGGCTCGCGCCCTTCGCCGACGCCGACGGGAAAGGCTATCAGCTCGTCCAGTCCCTGTTCGCGCTCGCCGCGGGAGGGATGACCGGCACCGGTCTCGGGAAGGGCATGCCGGGGCGCATACCCTTCGTGGAGACCGACTTCGTCTTCTCGGCGATCGGCGAGGAGCTCGGCTTGCTCGGAGCCGCCGGACTTCTCGCGGCGTACCTCGTCGTGTGCCTGCGAGGCCTTGCGACGGCCGTGAGAGCGCGCTCGGATATGGCCGCCCTCACCGCGGCGGGACTGGTGGCGACCTTCGGGCTGCAGACGTTCGTGATCGTGGGAGGCGTCACGCGTCTCATCCCGCTGACCGGCATCACCCTCCCGTTCGTCAGCTACGGAGGGTCCTCGGTACTCGCCAACTTCGTCCTCGTCGCGCTCCTGATGCGGGCGGGGGACGCCGCCGTCGGGCCGCGTCCGGCGAACGTGACGGGCACCATGAGCGGCGCCGCGCTCGGACGCAGGCTCACCTTCGTCGCCGGCGGGATCGCCGCCCTGCTGCTCGCGCTCGTGGCGAACCTCACGTATCTGCAGGTGCTCGCGGCTCCCGCACTCGCGGCGAACGCGCACAACACCCGTGCACTTGCCCGCTCGCTGGCGCAGGAGCGCGGCTCCATCGTCACGGCCGACGGCGTAGTGCTCGCGGAGTCGGTCGCGGACGGAGCCTTCTTCCGGCGGCGCTACCCGCAGGGATCGCTGGCCGCGCACGTCGTCGGCTACTTCAGCCCGACCTACGGCCGCGCGGGCCTCGAGTCCTCGCTCGACCCCTCGCTGGCCGGGCACCGCTCGCTCGCCACGCCGCGGGACGCGCTGGACGCGGCGGCCGGCGTCCCTGTGGCGGGCGCCGACGCGCACCTGACGATCGACAGCCGCGTCCAGCGCGCCGCACAGCGCGCGTTGGCGGGCAGACGCGGCGCGTGCGTCGTGCTCGACCCGCGCACGGGCGCCGTGCTCGCGCTCGCGTCGAGCCCGACGTTCGCGCCGGGACGTGTAGACCGCGACTGGGAGTCGATCTCGGCGAGCGGCACCGGTGCGCCGCTCGTGGACCGGGCGATCGCGAGCCTCTACCCGCCGGGCTCGACGTTCAAGCTGGTCACCCTCACCGGTGCCCTCGCGTCCGGAGTGGCGACCCCGGGCTCCACCTTCCCCGCGCCGGCGCGCCTCGATATCGGCGGCGCACCCGTCACCAACTTCGAGGGCGGCGGGTACGGGCTTCTCGACCTGCACTCGGCCACCGAACGCTCGGTGAACACCGTCTTCGCACAGCTCGCGGTCCGCGAGGGCGCGCGCGCGCTGGTCGCCCAGGCGCGCCGCTTCGGCTTCGACCGCCGTGTCCCTCTCGAACTCCGCGCCTCGACCTCGCTCATGCCCGACCCGGACGAGATGACGACCTGGGAGCTCGCGTGGGCGGGGGTGGGTCAGCCGGTCGGCGAGCACGCCAGCCCTCCCGGCCCGCAGACCACCGCGCTGGAGATGGCCCTCGTCGCGGCGGGCATCGGCAACGGCGGCGTGGTGATGCGGCCGTACCTCGTGCAGTCGGTGACGGACCGGACCGGGCGCGTCGTCTCGGAAGCCGCTCCTCGCGCGTGGACGACGGCGACCGACGAGCGCACGGCCGCGACGGTGCGCGACATCATGGTCGACGTCGTCGAGCACGGCTCGGGGACGCGCGCCCGCATCCGTGGCGTCGCGGTCGCGGGCAAGACGGGCACCGCCGAGGTCGGCGCGGGCTCCTCCACGCACGCGTGGTTCGTCGCGTTCGCGCCGGCGGGCGCCCCCAGGGTGGCGATGGCGATCGTGCTGGAGCGCGCCGGGGTCGGCGGCAGAGTCGCCGCGCCGGCAGCGCGCGGGGTCCTCGAGACGGCGCTGTCGCGATGAGGCGCTCGCGTCCGGCCCGCTCGAGAGGCGCATACGGTAGAATCCGTGTCGTGGGGGCTGTCATGCGAGCAGGGGAGACGGTGCGGGAGCGATCGTGGACGACCTGACGTTCGGCCGCAGGTACAAGACGATCGAGAAGATCGGCTCGGGCGGGATGGCGGACGTCTACAAGGCCGTCGACGAGACGCTCGGCCGCACGGTCGCCGTGAAGGTGCTCCATCCGCGCTACGCCTCCGACCCGGCCTTCGTCGCCCGCTTCCGCCAGGAGGCCCAGGCCGCCGCGAACCTCTCGCATCCCAACATCGTGAACATCTACGACTGGGGCCGCGAGGGGGACACCTACTACATCGTCATGGAGTTCGTGCGCGGCACCGACCTGAAGACGCTCGTCACCGAACACGGGCCTCTCGACCCGCGCAAGGCGGCGGAGTACGCCGCCCAGGTCTGCGCGGCGCTGTCCGTGGCGCACGGGTACGACATCATCCATCGGGACATCAAGCCTCACAACATCGTGCTCACTCCCGACGGCATCGTGAAGGTCATGGACTTCGGCATCGCCCGCGCGGGCAACACGACCATGACCCAGACCGGCTCGGTGCTCGGCACCGCCCAATACATCAGCCCCGAGCAGGCCCAGGGGCGCACGCTGGGCCCGGCGAGCGACCTCTACTCCCTGGGCGTCGTCCTCTACGAGCTCACCACGGGCGTCCTGCCCTTCGACGGAGACACGCCCGTCGCCGTCGCGCTCAAGCAGGTCAACGAGGAGCCGAGACCGCCGCGGAGACGCCGCGAATCGATACCGCCGGACCTCGAGGCCGTCATCCTCAGGGCGATGCGGAAGGACCCGGCCGAGCGCTACACCTCCGCTGAGGAGATGCGTGACGACCTGCGCCGAGTCCTCGCCGGCGCGCCGGTCGCGACGCCCGCGCTGATCGACGAGACTTCCGTCCTCCCCGCCGTGGGCCGGACCCGCGATTCCGCGCGCCACCCCGCACGCTCGCCCCGCCGCGGTCCGCAGGTCCTGGCTTGGGTGCTCGCGCTCGCCGCTCTCCTGGCCATCGGCCTATTTGCGGCGTGGGCGCTCGGGCTCTTCGGTCCGTCGACCGTCGCGGTCCCCGATCTCACAGGCCTCACGCAACAGGAGGCGAGCTCGACGCTCACAGGCGTCGGCCTCTCCCTCGGCACCGTCAAGACGACGCCCGACCCCGAGGCCGCCAAGGGGACCATCATCAGCCAGGACCCGGGCGTCGGGGCGCGCGTCCCCAAGAAGTCCTCGATCGACATCGTGGTGAGCTCGGGAGTCGAGAGCGTCGACGTGCCCGACCTGGTCGGTCTCCCTCAGGAGGACGCGCTCCGGGCGCTGCGGGAGACGGGACTCCAGCTCGACACTATCGCGCCCGAGTACAGCACGTCGTTCGCCGAGGGTACCGTCATGCGCCAGACCCCGGAAGCGGCCGAGAAGGTGGCGAAGGGAACCGCGGTCACGCTCGTCGTGTCGCGCGGCACCCAGCTCGTCTCGGTGCCCGACGTCACGGACCTCACGACCGCTGAAGCCCGTGCCTCGCTCGCGGCCGCCGGCTTCACCGCATCGACGTCGAGCGCGTTCAGCGACACCGTGACTCGCGGACGCGTCATCAGCCAGAACCCCCAGGGAGGCGTCTCCGTCGCCGCCGGCGCTCGCGTCACGGTGACGGTCTCGCAGGGCCCCGATACCGTCACCGTGCCCGACGTCAGGGGCATGGCCGAGGCGGACGCCAGGACCACGCTGCAGCGCGCCAACCTTCGCGTGCTCGTGAACTACCAGGTCAGCCCCGACGACGGCCTCGTCCTCACACAGAATCCGATCCCCAACGCGTCGGCGCGGCGCGGCGACACCGTCACGATCTGGGTCGGTCAGGCGCCACCGGCCCAGTAGGATCCGCGCGCGTCTTCCAGCAGCGCGACGACCTGCTCGTCGGTCAGCTGCGGGAACCGCTCGTAGAACGCGCCTACAGCCCCGAAGTCGCGTGGTGTCCGAACGGCGACGAGCCGGTCGACCGACGCCGCGAGGCGCCTCGCGGCGTCCGGCGCGATCACCGGTGTGGCGAGCGTCACGGACGCAGCGCCACGGTCGCGCGCCAGACCTATCGCCGCTAGGGCGGTCAGCCCGGTCGCGATGCCGTCGTCGACGAGCACGACCGCCGCGCCGTCGAGCGTGATGGCCGTCCGATCCCCCCGATAGAGCGCGAGACGTCGCGCCACCTCCGCGTGCTCGAGGGCGGCCTGTCGTCGCAGGTAGTCGTCGGGCACGCTCGCCGAAGGGTTGCGCAACACCCGACCGTCCTCGTCGACCGCGCCGACCGCGAACTCCGGGTAACCGGGGGCTCCGATCTTGCGCACGCCGACGACGTCGAGCGGGAGACCCAGCGCGCGAGCGATCTCGGCGCCCACGGCGACACCGCCGCGAGGGATGGCGAGTATCAGCCCCCCCGCGACTCCGCGGTACTCCCCGAGCAGCGCCGCAAGAGCTATGCCCGCCTCCGCGCGGTCCCGGAACATCCTCTCCTCACCTTCTGGAGCGCCTGCGCCACCAGGGCCGCTTCTCGTTCGGGTCCCGCTGGAGATCCTCGTGATCGCGCGCGAACTCCTTGAACGCCCTGCCTTGCGGATACTGGATCATCAGCGAGGCGATGTGCGACATCGGGAACCCGGATCGCGCGATGTGGCCGACACGCCTGAACATCTTCGGCCAGTTGAAGAGGGCGGCCCGCAGATCCCGCACGGCTCTCTCGCGCGCTTCAGGGGTCATCTCAGGATCGTCATGGTAGAACGTCGCGTGATTGCCGTCGTAGCGGTCCCAACCGATCCCGGGGATCAGATACGGCCCGTACTCGTCTCGCAGGCGCGTCCCCGGGAAGGGCGTGGTCATGACGGGGTGCGCGGAGATGCACAGCCGATCGGTGAGGTCGAGTACTCCGTCGAAGTCCTCGGCCCGATGCTCGCGGCTGCCGACCATCATGAAGAGCATGACGTCGATGCCGTGCGAACGGATGCGCTTGATCGCGTCGAGGCGGTCGCGCCCCTGCTTGCTGGTCGCGTGGAGCTCACGCAACACGCGCGGATTGTCCGACTCGTATCCGCACATGATGGCGACCATGCCCGCTTCCCGCGCGGCCTCCAGCATCTCGTCCGCGCGCGGGTGCTGCGCGCTGACCAGGTCTCCTTGTCCGAACCACCACTTGCCCTTGACCTGCTTGGCCATCTCCTTGAACAGAGCGATGGAGCGGTCGAAGTCCACACCCCACACGTTGTCGTCGACATTGAAGAAGAGCCTGCGCTCGCTCGCGGCCACCTCTCGCACGACCTCGTCGATAGGACGCATCCGTACCGTGTGGCCGAACGCAGCGTGAACGCTGCAGAATCCGCAGGAGTGCGGACATCCGCGGGCGGTGAAGAACGAGCCGAAGGGGTAGACGTCCGGCAGCAGATCGGTCCGTGGGCGCGGAAGTCCGGACAGCGAGCAGAAGGGCCCGTCGTAGCGCGGCTTGAGCGTGCGCATGCGCGTGTCTGCGAGCACCCGACCCCACACGGTCTCCGGTTCGCCGACGACGATGGAGTCGGCATGCTCGGACGCCTCTTCCGGATTCGCGTTGACGTGCATCCCGCCGAGAACGACCTGGAACCCGTGACTGCGCAGGGTGTCGGCGGTCCGGTAGGCCCACGGAGCCTGCGGCGTGAGAACGGTGATGCCGACCAAGTCCGCATCGAACGTCTCGGGGTCGAACTCACGGCGGTTCGCGTCGACGAGCGTCACCCTGGCGTCCGGGTGCACCTGTTCGGTGAGTCCCGCCATGTACTCGATGACCGGCGGCGCGATAGGAAGGCCTGCCGACCGGGCGCCGTCCACCCCGAAGGGCGGGCTGATGAACGTGACCTTCACGTGGCGGAGCCCCCGGATGCCGGTGTCGGCGACGTTACCCCCGAGTCAGAGTATAACCGGCGAAGCCTCTCTCAGCGACGCGCGTCCACGCGGGCTTCCGCCACCTCGGGCAGCGTCTCGGGGACCCGGTCGTATCCGAGCTCCCACTCGCGGAACCCGCGGCCCTGCAGATACTGCATGATGAACGAGAAGACATGCGTCGTCGGGAACCCGGCGAGCGGGATGCGCCGCACGCGACGGAGTATCCGATCGGTCTCGAACACCTGGGAGCGCAGCCGAAGCAGCCCACGTTCCCGCGTCTCCACTCCGGTGGTGGGGTCGGTGTAGACCGCGTGTGTCCCGTCGAACCGGTCCCAATCGAAGCCAAGGAGCCGGCTCTCGTACTGTCCGTAGAGTTCCGTCCCGGGGAACGGCGTCACGATCTGCGGGTGCGCGCTGACGTCGAGACGGTCGCACAGCTCGAGGATCGCCTCCGACTCGGCGGCGAAGTCCGCTCCCGCACCGACCATCACGAAGAGCACGACGTCTATGCCGTGCGAGCGGATGCGCTTGATCGCGTCGACGCGGTCGCGTCCCTGTTTGCCCACCGCGTGCAGGTCGGCGAGGACCGTCTCGTTCTCGGATTCGTAGCCGACCATCACCGCGCGCATCCCCGCGGAGTGCGCCGCGGTGAGCAGCTCGTCGGAGCGAGGATTCCCGACGCTCACTAGGTCCGCTTGGCCGAACCAGTACTTGTGGCGCAACGTGCGGCCCATCTCGCGGAAGAGGTCGATCGACCGCGGCACGTCGACACCCCAGGCGTTGTCATCGAGGTTGAAGAAGAGCCGCCGCTCGCTGGCGGCTACCTCGCGCACGACCTCGTCGATGGGGCGCAGACGGACACTCCTGCCGAAGAACTTATGCACAGCGCAGAAGGAGCAGGCGTGCGGGCAGCCGCGCGAGGTGAAGAACGACCCGAACGGATAGACGTCGGGGAGAAGGCTCGTCGCCGGACGCGGGAGCCCCTCGAGCGGCGATCGCGTGCCGTCGTAGCGGTCGGCGAGCCTGTATCGCATCGCGTCTTGGAGGACCTGCCCCCACACGCTCTCGGCCTCGCCCACGACGATCGAGTTCGCGTGCCCGGCCGCCTCCTCCGGCAGAGCCGAGACGTGGACACCACCGAGAACGACCTGGATGCCGCGATGGCGCAGTGCATCCGCCGTCTTGTACGCCCACGGCGCCTGCGGAGTGAGCACGGAGATGCCGACGAGGTCGGCTGCGCAGCCCTCGACGTCGAACGGATGCTGGTGCGCATCGATGAGGTCGACCTCGGTACCTGGACGGACCTGGTGGGTCAGGCCGGCGAGGTACTCGAGTACCGGCGGAGCGATGGGAAGGCCCTTCGCGTTCGGCGAACCATCACCGAACGGCGGGCTGATGAGCGTGAGTCTCACGTCGAAGCGCCGCCATCGTCGCTCGCAGCACGCGCCATCCTCCGCCACAGCGCCACGCCGAGGACGACGGCCACGACCATCAGCGAGTGCTTGACCATGAGCGCCGGCAACATGAAGCGAGTCTTCGCCGGGTCCCACTCGAGCTGCGAGAAGAAGATCGTTCGCGGGATCCCGCCTATCACGATCCAAGCGATCGCGCCCCACGCGAACCGCGTCAGCACGGGGAACGCACGGCGGAGCATAGCCGCCTCGCCGGGTCCGCCACGCTCGGCGGCGCGCCCTAGCACCCACATGATGACGGCGCTCGCGAGAAGGAGCGCCGTGGCGACGTCGTGGAAGTAGTCGTTCATCACGAGGAGGACCTTGAGCAGCGCCTGATCCGGTCCGAGGACTGGCACCCAGCTCACCGCGAGACGTCCTGCCCGCCACGGACCTGCACGGGTTCGAGCGTCGGCAACTCGGCGAGGACCTGCTCGTGCGCGGAGGCGAACTCCTTGAACGCCCGTCCCTGCGGATACTGGACCATGAACGACGTGATGTGGGCCATCGGGAAGCCCTTCGCCGATATCTGGCCGACGCGGCGCAGCATGCGCGGCCAGGTGAAGAGGTCGGCCCGCAGACGCAGCACGGCGCTCTCGCGAGCTTGAGGCGTCATCTCGGGATCGTCGTGGTAGAAGGTCGCATGGTTGCCGTCGAAAAGGTCCCAGTCCATCCCGGGGATGAGGTGCGGGGTGTACTGCCGGTAGAGGTCGGTCCCGGGGAAGGGAGTCGTCATCACCGGATGCGCCGAGACGTCGAGCCGGTCGCACAGCTCCAGCACCGAATCGAAGTCCCGAAGATGGTCAGCGCGGCTCCCGACCATCATGAAGAGCATGACGTCGATGCCGTGCGAGCGGATGCGCTTGATGGCGTCGATACGGTCGCGGCCCTGCTTGTTCGTCGCCTTGAGCTCGGCGAGCACCTCGGGACTCGGTGACTCGAAGCCCACCATGGCGGCGGTCATCCCCGCCGACCGGGCTGCGTCGAGCAGCTCGTCGGCGCGAGAGTTCTGCACCGTGGCGAGGTCGCCGGAGCCGAACCACCACTTGTTGTGGATGGTGCGACCCATCTCCTTGTAGAGCTCGATGGAGCGGCTCTGGTCGACGCCCCAGACGTTGTCGTCGATGTTCCAGAACATGTGCTTGCTGCTCGTCGCCACCTCGGCGACGACGTCGTCGATCGGACGCATGCGCACGACATGACCGAAGTTCTCGTGGACCGAGCAGAACGCGCAGGAGTGCGGACAGCCTCGGCTGGTGAAGAAGGAGCCGAAAGCGTAGAAGTCGGGAAGCAGGTCCGTCCGCGGACGTGGCAGGTCCTCCAGCGGCGCGTACGGGCCGTCGTACCGGAGCCTCAAGCGGCGTGCGGCGGCATCGAAGAGGATGTCGCCCCAGATCGTCTCCGCCTCGCCCACGACAATGGCGTCCGCGTGAGCGGACGCTTCGTCGGGAAGCGCGTGGACGTGGATACCGCCGAGGATGACCTGGATGCCGCGCGCCCGAAGCGCGTCGGCGGTGCGATAGGCCCACGGCGCCTGGGGCGTGAGGACCGTCATGCCGACGACGTCGGCGTCGCACGTCTCGGGATCGAAATCACGAAGGTTTGCGTCGACCAGCGTCATGTCGGTACCCGGGCGCACCACGTCGGTCAGTCCGGCGAGGTACTCCAGGACCGGTGGAGCGATCGGAAGCCCTTTGGACTTCTGCCCGCCTTCCCCGAAGGGCGGGCTGATGAACGTGATCTTCACGGCTGGCTGGCGCCTCTCGAAGTGGCGAACCGACCCCCCTGGGGTCGTCTCTCCGCATAAAGCAAAGCACATGCCGAGCCTGGACGCATCCTCACATGTGACGTCGCGCGTGGCATGGAAATCGCTGTATGCGGTCGCGTGCATACGACGACAGGGACGAACCACAAGATGGCTGAACGGGAACGGACGTCGAATGATGGACGCCCGGCGGTCAACGGCCGCCGGGACGAGGACGTCCGGTACCTGGTCGTGCTCGGCGTCCTCGTGGCGCTCATCGTCTTCGGCGTGACCATCGCCCGCGCGAACGCCGCGCGCACCCTGCTCGCCTATCCGAACGGTGCCGCCAGTCAGGCGGCCGCCACCTCCGGAGAGACCGTCATCGCCGACGGGGTGCAGAGCATCCACGTCGACGTGTCGACCGGCGTGTTCGTCCCCTCCACGATCATCGCCAAGACCGACGTCCCCCTCAAGATCACCTACTCTCAGGGCAGCGGCTGTATCTCGAAGGTCATGTTCAAGCAGTTCGGGATCGTCACGGACATCTCTCGCGGCGGCACGACGGTGAAGATCCCCGCCCTGCATGCCGGCGAGTATCCGTACTCCTGCGGCATGGAGATGATCTTCGCGCGCATCATCGCGCGGTAGCGTCACCGTATGCGCGGGACGAGCGGATTGCTATGCTTTGGCTCGAAATGAGCCCCCTCGGCTACCGCTGTAAGCTCCGGCTCCGGGAGATCCCGATGTCCCGCAAGTCCCCCGCTATCCTGTTCGCGCTGGCGCTGGCTCTGGTCATGCTGGGCGCCAGCACGGCCCTGGCCGCGCCGACACCCACACCCTGGCAGAGAGTCGACTTCACGCTCCAGGTGGAACAAGCCGACTCCCTCATGTTGTTGTACGGGACTCTTCCCGACTCCGTCAGACTGCCGGCGCGAGCCGAGCTCTCCGCCCCCAAGGGCGCCAGGGTGGGGTGGGTCGGCGAGATCCTCGGCGGCGACCTCTCCAAGGACCCGGCGCTGTCGACCACCACGCGCACCGTCGACGGCTTCGACGTCTACAGCTTCACGCTGACCAAGTCCCGCACGGCGCAGCTCGAGGGCTACTTGGACGGGGTCGTCGTCTTCGACGGCACGACCTACTCGACCGGATTCGAGTGGGTGCCGACCACCGACATCGGAGAAGTGCGGCTCTACGCCCGCCTGCGAAGCGACGCCAAGATCGTCCGGACTTCGAGCGGCGCCGAGCTGCAGCCGGGTCCTACCGGCTACCAGTACTACGGCAAGGTGTTCAAGTCCGTGAAGGCCGGGCAGCCACTCAGCCTGGACTTCTCGTTCACCCGGCCCAAGGCCGCACCGGCAGGCACGACGAGCGATGGCCCTAGTACACCCCCCGTTCTGCTCGTCGTGGCCGCCATCGTGGGGGCGAGCTTCGTGCTGCTCGTGCTGGCGATGCGCCGGAAGCGACAGACGCGGACGGAGACGACCGCGGACGACGACGGAGTCGAGACGGACGAGGCCGGCGCGCAGACGCCCCCGACGCCGGCCCGCAGGAACAACCGGCTCATAGTGGCGCTCATAGTGGTCGGCCTGATCTCCGCCATCGCGCTCGCCGGCATCAAGACCGCCGACACGCAGCAGGTCGTGGATGGGAAGATCACCCGCTTCTTCGGGTCGGCGGACTCGTGTACCTCGGCCTCGTTCGCGCTCGAGCCCGGCGCGGGTGTCGACTTGGCGAAGTCAGGACAGGAGCTCCTCGCGGTCTTCGAGAAGTTCCAGGGCGTCGGCAACGTCACCATCTACCTGGACGGCCCGCGCATGGACGTCGCCTTCTGTGAGTCCAGTCTCAACGAGGCGACCATCATCGAAGCGCTGAACGCAACGGGGCTGGTGACCGCCACCTCGGCGGGAGCCGCTGCGCCCCAGTAGCTGGAGGCCGGATCCGGCCACTTTCGTGCAGGACATCCCGAGAGTACCCTCGGATGGGGTGAGGCGGCAGACATGCTCCATTTCGCGGAGGTCCCCATCGGGAGGGCGGGCGCCCTCCACTGCAGACGCTGCACCACCGGCGGGGGCGAGACGCTGCGCGACGTCTCCGACGTGGCGGCGGACATCGCCGCGGCCGTGCGCGACTGGGACGATGGCGCGGGCCCGAACGTCTCGCTTACCGGCATCGAGCCTTTCCGTCACCCCGCGCTAGCCGACCTCATCGCCGAGGCCGTGCGCGTGGGAGCGGTGCGTCTGCGCCTGGACACCGACTGCGCCGCGCTCGGGGCGCCGGAGACCGCTCGGGCGACGATCGACGCCGGCGTCCGGCACGTCCGCTTCACGCTGCTGGGCTCGACACCGGAACTGCACGACGCTCTCGCCGGCGTCCCCGGCGGATTCGCCGCGACGATGCACGGCGTGAGGACTTTCGTGGAGACGGCGGCCGAGACCGAGACGCCGGTGCACGTCGCCGCGCGCGTGCCCGTCTGCCGCCACGACCTGCACGACCTGCCCGGCACGGTCACGGCTGCAGCCCGGGCCGGGGCCACTTCGGTGCTGCTCGTCGTCGAGGACACCGACCTCGAACTGCGATCGGCCGCACCGTGGCTCGGGGCCGCCTGCGACAGCGGCATCGTCAACGGGACGTGGGTCGAGGTCGAGGGGGTGCCCTACGGCCTGGCGCCGGGATGGGAGCTCCACCTCGCGTGGCTGTACCGTCCGGTCGCGAGCATGAAGTCCGCCCTCTGCGGGCCGTGCCCGCTCGATCCGATGTGCTCGGGAGCCGTTCCCGGCGCCGCCGACTCCGTGACCTCGGCTTTCCGCCCGCCCGTCGACGCCCGGAGCATCGCCGACGCCGTGTCGCGCGGGTTCTCGTATCCCGAGGGGGTCGTCTCCGGTGGCTGAGGAGCCTCTCAAGGTAGCCCTGGTGGCGCTGAACAGGCCCGGCTATCAGTCCCTGGCCCTGGGCTACCTGCGCGCGTACGCGGAGGCGAACGAACGGCTGCGCGGAAGGGTCGTCTTCCAGACGCTCGACCTCACCACCGACGTCGATCCCTGGTGGGTGGCCTACCGCGTGCTCCGCATGGGACCGGACGTGGCCGGCTTCTCGGTGTCCTGCTGGAACGCGCGCGCCATCTACGCGGCGTGCTCGATCATCCGCAACGCGCGACCCGATATCGTGACGGTGCTCGGAGGTCCGGAGGTCGGGCCGGTCGCCGAGGAGGTGCTCTCGGAGAATCCCGCGGTCGACATCGTGGTGCGCGGAGAAGGCGAGGAGACGTTCGCCGAGTTGCTCCGGGTGCTCTCCTCCGGCAAGCGCGCGTGGATGGTCGAGGGCGTGACGGCGCGGGACGGGGAGAGGATCGTCTCGGCGCCCGACCGCGCGCCCATCGAGGACCTCGACTCGATCCCGTCGCCGTACCTTTCCGGCGTCATCACGCCGAGCGAGACGTCGTCCTACATCGAGACGTTCCGCGGATGCCCGCACGCTTGCGGCTACTGCTTCGAGGCGAAGGGCGTCGCCGGGATACGAAGCTTCTCCCGCGAGAGGATACAGGCCGACATCGACGCGATGGCGAGCTCCCCCGGCGTGCGGACCTTCTCGTTCATCGACTCCGTCTTCAACCTGACCGGCGAGAGGCTGAGCTGGCTCGCCGACGTCCTCGAGCCCCACGCGCGTCGCGGCATCCGCCTGCACACGATCGAGGTCGACGTCGAGCGGATCGGAGACGGCGAGGCCGAGGAGCTGAGACGCGCCGGCGTCGTCTCGGTCGAGACCGGACCCCAGACGATCGGGGCGAAGGCGCTGGAAGCCAGCGGGCGGACGTTCCACGCCGACCGGTTCGTCGCCGGCGTCTCCGCTCTCAAGCGCGCCGGCATCTCGGTCGAGTGCGACCTCATCATCGGCCTGCCCGGAGACGATCCGTTCGACGTCATCGGCGGTCTCCGCTGGCTTTTGAGCCTCGACCCCGGGATCGTGCAGTCGTCGACGCTGCGCGTCCTGCCGGGCACGGACTTCTCGGCCCGCTCGGAGGAGATGGGGCTGATGTACGACCCGAAGCCGGACCATTCGGTGATCCAGACGCCCGGGATCGGTTTCGCCGACATGCGCAGGCTCGAGGTCCTCTCGAACGACCTCGGGATCTCCTACCGGGCGCGGCTCGACCGACCTGCGGTACAATCTCCCTCGCGCCCTCGTAGCTCAGGGGATAGAGCACAGGTTTCCTAAACCTGGTGTCGCGCGTTCGATTCGCGCCGGGGGCACCATAGATAACCTGCGGGAATGCTGCCCGCTTACATACCGCGGACCCTGCTCCGGCTGGGCTTTGCCCGAAATCTGGCACAAGTCCTTGAACGCTAACCCTCCGCGGCGAGCCTCTCGCGGGCTTCGGCGCGCCTCTCTGCTACCCGGTCCACGGCCTCGGCCTGCATCCCAGGCAACAGGTGGCCGTACGTGGTGAGAGTGAAGCCAGCCGATGAATGCCCAAGCCGCTCCTGTATCACCTTCGCCGGAGCACCGGCTGCGATGAGTTGGGCCGCGTGAGAGTGCCGGAGATCGTGGAAGCGGACGTGTATCCCCCGCCGTCCGCAGAAGCGCCGGTACACCTGCGAGAAGATGGACGGGCGCCACGGCTCCCCGCGATGCTCCGGGCATACGAGGCCGTTGTCCCGCCACGCGGGGCCTAGCTCGAGGCGCCGCTGGCTCTGCCGGATGCGATACTCCTTGAGCTCCCGGACCGTGAATGCGTCGAGCGCGAGGCGCCGACGGCTAAGCTCCGATTTCGGCTGACGGAAGGCGAGCCCGCTCGAGGGATCCTGCAACGTCTCCCGGACGACTAGCGCACCGCCCTCAAGGTCAACGTCACTCCACCGCAGCCCAAGCACCTCTCCCCGACGGAGCCCGACATTGGCAGCGAGCAGGATCGCCGTGTACAGGCTGAGGTGTCCGCTCTCCTCGCGCGCCGCGGCCAGGAGCCGCTCTGTAGCGAGCTCGTCTATCGCGTGGGCCTCCTTGCGCTCGGGCGTTGGAGGGTCAACCGCATCGCACGGATTGAGCGGGATGTACCGGAGCCTCACCGCGCGGCTCAGAGCGCGCCGGAATACGCGATGGTGGTGGAGCACCGTCCGGGCGCTGAGCTCCCCGCCGGAGAGCCGGCCGCTCTGGAGGGCCTCAAGGTAGTACCGCTCGATACGCTCGGGCCCGAGCTGGGCCAGCTTCACCGTGCCGAACGCGGGGATGAGGTGCCGGCGCACTATCGTCTCGTAGCGGTCAAGCGTGTACGGCGCCACGCGCGAGCCGCAGGAGGCGAGCCAGGATTCGAGATACTCGCCGACGGTCAGCTTGGACGGCTTGACGTGCGTTCCCGTCGCGCGCTCGTGCATGATGCGCGCCTGCTCCGCCTCGGCCTCGCGCCGCGTGGCTGCGTGTATCGTCTCGTACTCGTAGCGATACCGCCCGCTCTCGTCCCTGCCGGCCGGGATGCGAAACTGCCACGAATCGCCGTCTCTCCTGCGGAGCTTCCCGATCATCGCTCAGCACCCCCTTCACTCTCGGCCTGCTGCTTCGCTTCCTTCTGTAGCCGATCGTGCTTGTGTGCTCTGCACTTGTCGCTGCAAACCCTCTTGTGCGAGCGAGCAGCCGTGGCATCCCACCAACTCCCGCACTCCTTGCACTGTTCGTACTTGCGGTTTCCGTCCACCGCAGCCGCGAACTGCAGCCAGAGCGCCCCGAGTAAGTCACTGACGTCGAAGGCCAGGCGGAGACCCTCGCCGAAGGGCTTGCCATCCGGGACGAGCGTGGGCGTCACGGCCCCCCGCCGCAGCCCGTCGGTGATTGTGTGCTGCAGGACGGCTTGCGCAATCTGCCGGGATCCGAGTTTCGGTGAGAAGGAAGGCCGATACTCATCGGCCCGCAAAGTGACGAACCGAGGGACACCTTCGCCCCTGTAGTCTCCGTAGCTCTGCCACTTGACGAGCTCCTCATAGGCCGGCGTCCCGCCGTCTAGATCGCGCCGCAGCTCCCACATGACAACCGTCGGCAGCGCGCCGCCCCCCGGCAGCGGAGGGTTGTAGGCTTGCGTCCACACGTTCGCCGCGACGCCCTCCCCGGCCTTCCCGTTCCGCAGTGATTCCCACAAGCGCACCGCGGCGCACATCGTTTGTGTCTCGTACTGCCAATGAGCGAGCGATTGCAGCCAACCGGCATTCCACGACCGGAGCGGGCCGTACTCGCGCGCGAAGCGCAGAAACGTATCCTCCCCGTCCAGGTTCGCGAAGATCTGGAACAGGGCCAGCTCATCATTGAGCGGTGCGTAGTCGGCCGCAGGCATGGTGCGGAGCCACACGCTCTCGGGATAACTCGTCTCCGTGACGCGCATCTCCTCCCGCGCGGCCCGAGCCAGGTCCAGTCCAAAAGCCTCCAGGTGCTTCTCCCACGGAACCCACACGGCGGAATCCGAGCGGTGCCAGGTGAAGGCTACAAGCTCCGTGAGTGCTGAGCTGGGCTTTTTCGCTGTCATCGGATTCCTACGCTTTCTCCTCGTCATAACGTTTGTGTGCCCACAACCCGTTAGGTACACTCTACCCGTGGTCAAGCCGTTGGTCAATGCGAAGTCCACCCGATTGATTCTAAGGAGCGACAATGACACCTAAGCCGCGCGTCACGGATAGGCGCGAGCGAGCAAGGCTCACCATCGCTGCGCTCGCTCGCAAGGCAGACATGAGCGCGAGCACAGTCGGCCAGATCGAGAGCGGCCGTCTCGTCCCGTATCCAGTGCAACTCGAGAAGATCGCCGCGGCGCTCGGATACGAGGGCGACCCATCCGAGCTGCTGGATGAGGTGAGTGGCGATGAGTGACACCGGGACCCTCACGCTCGACACCGCGCCCGACGTGCTGACCGTCGCGGATGTGGCGGCTCTCCTCGGCGTCGCTGAGAGCACCGTCCGCGGCGCGATCGCCCGGCGTGAGCTCCATGCCGTCAACCTCGGACGCCGAATCATCGTCCCGAAAGCTGCTCTCGTCAGGTTCCTTGTCCCGCCCGACACCGACGGGCGAGTAATCGGCGCACCGTCGCCGGACGAACCTGGATAGAGGCAAAGGTGAGCTCGCCTAGCGGATTCGTGAGATACCCGCGCGAAGCGCGTAGAGCCCTCCGCGGCCTGCCGTGGTCGGCACACGCCGTCTACGCGCACCTATTGCTCGCGGCCAATCACCGGGATTGGACGGGGACAACCTCGGCCGCTGCGATCTCGGAGCAGCTCGGCGGAACCCGTACCACCGCCTCCAGTGCTCTGGCCGCCCTCGCTGGCCGCGGGATCATCGAGTATCACAAGGGCGCGAATCAGTACGAACGGACGCGCTACCGCGTGCTCCTGAATCACGATGCTGTCCAATCAGAGAGCTGGCACGGTGTCCAAATAGAGAGCCAGCAACTTGACAGCACTGCTCTGAAAGTGGACAGCAACTTGACAGCACACCGACCCGCACCTGCGGAAACGCGGCCTTTAGAACCTTGTATATCTCTACAAGAGCGTTGTACCACCGTGGCGGCGGGCCCTATCCCCGAGATAGTCAGAGCTTCACGCGACAAACTCACCGAGCGACAGGCGCGCGATCTTGCGAAGACGCACGGCGCCGAGACCGTCCGTGCCGGCGCTGAGCGCCTCGCTTCCGACATAGCGCACGGGAGCAAGATAGTGAGCTTCCATGCGGTCCTGGCTCATCGCCTCAAGGAGGGCACCGAAGATCCCGGCAAGAGCGCCGGACCCGCTCGCCCGAAGGTCGAGCCCTATCCCGAAGGCTAGGAGAGAACCATGAGCATAAAGGCGGACGATCTCGGCGATCGCAGCCAGGAGTGGCTGGACGTCGAGGAGCGAGCGATGCAGAAGCGCCGGCGCGACCGCGCCGCGGCCGAGCAGAAGGAGACCGAGATGCACCGGCAGCTCGAGGAGCAGCGTCGCCTCCTGGCAGAGCAGCACGCCGAGCAGCTCCGAAAGGAAGAGGCGGAGGCCGAGGCCCGCGGCCCCGAGCCCGCGCCCGTCCCGTGCCCGGAGTGCCAAGCCCCGCAGCGGCATACCGCCGACGGGGAGAGCTGGCTGCCGCCCGACGAGGGACCGTGCCCCGAGTGCCAGCAGCGTACCGCCGAGATTGAGCGCGAGGCCGAGGCGAGGCGCTACCGCATCGCTGCGCTCTGCCTCAGCGAGCTCGAGAGCGGATGGACACTCGAGGCATACCGCCCGCGGACACCCTCGGGACAGGAAGCACTCGCAGCCGCGAATGGCGAAAGCTCCTTGTGGCTCTACGGACCGCCGGGAACCGGAAAGACGCACCTCGTCACCGGGGCCGCCATCCGAACGCTCGAGGCTGGCTCTGCCCGCGTCGAGCGCTGGCTTGTATCGAACCTGCTGCGGACGCTGCAAGAAGCATCCCGCGCTGGCAACGGCCTAGAGGAGCGCATCATCCGCTCCTTGAGCGAGTGTGACTTGCTCCTCCTTGACGACCTCGATCTAGACCGAACCTCGGGGTTCCGCCGCGAGCTGCTCCATGAGATCGCCGATGCACGGTGGCGCAACGGCCGGCGTACCCTCGTCACCTCCAACAAGCCGCCCCACGAGATCGCCGAGGGCGTGGGCGAGCGGGTGACATCCCGCCTCGCCGGGCTCTGCCGCGTCCTACACCTCGAGGGACCGGACGGCCGGCGCTCCCGAAAGGAGAGCGATGCGGCGTGACGCAATCCAACCGCCCCACAAGGCGAGGCCGCCCCTCCAAGTACTCGCCCGCCCTGTGCGAGCGCGTCGAGAGCACCGCCGAGCACGGTGCGACGCTTGTCCAGATCGCGGTCGCGTGTGACGTATGTACCTCCACCGTCAAGACGTGGATGCGCGAGTTTCCGGAGTTTTCGGCCGCCGTCACGCGCGCGCGCGCGAGGGCAGACGCCCCCGTTGAGAGCGCCCTGTACCACGCCGCTCTGTCCGGCGACAATGTCGCGATCAAGATCTGGCTCTCGAACCGACGCCCGCATGAGTGGTCCGACGCAAAGCGCGTAGAGGTCAAGCGCGCGGGCGGGGGCGCTATCGAGTATGCCAACGTCAGCGACGCCGACCTCATCGCGGAAGCCGAGGCAATCATCGGAGCCTCGAAAGCCAGGGCAAGCGCCGATGACGCCCGGGTACGTCTCACTAGCGCGGTTGACCGTATCGCTGGCGCGACGATAGACCCTCGAATGCTATCCGATGGCGTACTCGACGCGCTCGAAGCGGCAACGGTAGACGAGTAGCTCCCACGTCCAACGCTGCTTATCAGCGGGATAACAGCGGGGCTCCACACTCGCGAACACAGGAGTACCCCGAGCGCAGGAAGAGCCGCGAGGGAAGCGGCTCGGAGCGAGCATAGAAGGAGCCGGACAGCGAGCTGGTGCTGAAGGTCGATGACGTGGTGTTCTTCGGCCTGTAGGCTGAAGAAGCGGTGCCTACGGATGCTCACCTAACCCGCGCATCGACACCGACTCGCCGCGGTCGGTAGGGTAATCTGGACCGTGAAGCGCACGGTCGCGGCTCGCGGATCATGCGCAAACACGTTGATATGAGATGGCCGGTCAAGCGAAGTTGGCCTCACGGGGCTCTCGATCGTGGTTCGAGAGGTGCAAGCGGGCGGGCACATGGGAACGGCGCTCGACCATGCTGATATCCGGGGATTTCAACCCCACATCTCGGTCGGACCGGAGCCTGCCTCCCACTAGGCGCGCGCTTACTGGAGTCGCATAACGTGGTCGAGGATCTCTCCGGAGTCTGGCGCCCGCCCGCGTGCATGACTGTTTCCTACGCCCCCAGGTTCCCGGTCATGAGCCCCCACACGAAGCCGGATAGCTCACGCGCGGTCGCCACGACAGCGGTATGCGCACCCTTCCTCGCCGCGATCTTGCGGAACGTGCCGGAGAGCCGGCACTGAGCCGCCCACGAGTAGGCGGTCACCTCGGGGCTCTGTCCTTCGAGCCGCGCTCTGAGCTTCCCACGGACA
>Ga0265292_1000223_pt1 | contig 98710 bp, 93 predicted proteins | sample Munlanlewell296A_FD_189080 | JGI IMG/M metagenome (GOLD analysis project Ga0265292, IMG submission 189080) | Leachate microbial communities from a municipal landfill in Southern Ontario, Canada - Leachate well 296A | ecosystem: Engineered > Solid waste > Landfill > Unclassified | place: Canada...
GGCAATCACATCCTCCGTTTGCGGACGGCGGTCAAATCCGGTCGATGGGAAAACTTTTGGTCGCATTACCTTTGCCTCAAAGATTCTGCATAAGGACTACGTAAAATGAAAACTACACCCAAAAAAATGAAGGCGGAGGCGAGTTATGTAAGGCGGATGGTTCCGGTACTCCGGGTTCACCCGCCATTTCTTTCGACCAACGTTTCCAATCGGCGGGTCAACCTGCCGAAGCGTCAGAACGACCCGCCCCTAAACACTCCCTCACGGTCGTGCCTCTTAAAGAAGCGGTTAGGATTTCCGTTTTCCAGCACCAGAACTATTAATGTCAGCCCCGCTCGAATTACAGGTGTCATAATGTCAGTTTTAATCGAGCGACCTAGCGAACAAAACTAAAAACACGCAAATTTTGTTTGATGTAACATATTGATATTAAGCAACTTGCGATCAAAGATTTCGATATAAATCCAAAGCATTGTTTTTGGTATGGTATTTGCATAAAACGATATGCTATCGACCGGTTGTATCGGCTGACATGATCGGTTCGGAGATATTTTATTCGTATGGAAATTCGCTAGTCGGCGTTTATAGTTAAGGAGGTTTTTTACAATGGCGGCAAAGCAGCTAGCATTTGACGTTGACGCAAGAAAATCATTATTGGCGGGTGTGGAGAAATTGGCCCGGGCGGTGAAGGCGACGTTGGGACCGCGTGGGAAAAATGCGATCATTGATCGCGGCTGGGGCGCTCCGAAGGTTACGAAAGATGGAGTCACGGTGGCCGAGGAGGTTGACCTGACGGACAAGCAAGAGAATTTAGGGGCCAAGCTTGTCAGGGAGGCGGCTTCGAAGACTAGCAATGTGGCTGGTGATGGAACGACCACGGCGACGGTGCTCGCTGAAGCACTGTTCCGTGAAGGACTTAAAATGGTCACTTCCGGAGCCGACGCGATGAGCCTTAATCGGGGAATGCGTCAGGCGGTAACCGCGATTATTGAAGAGATCAAACGATTGGCTAAGCCGGTGAAAGGCGAGGCGGAAATCGAACAGATCGCCGCCATCGCGGCGAATAACGATTCGGAAATCGGCAAGCAACTGGCGGAAGCGATGAAGAAGGTCGGGCGCGAGGGCGTGATCACGGTGGAAGAAGGAAAGAGTTTGGAAACCACCGTGGATGTGGTCGAAGGAATGCAGTTCGACCGCGGATATCTCTCGCCGCACTTTGTGACTGACGCTGATACTATGGAATGCGTTCTGGAAAAACCGTTTATTCTGGTTTTTGAAGATAAGATTTCCAATATTCAGAAAATGGTTCCGATTTTGGAAAAGGTCTCTCAGGCCAAACGTCCTTTGTTGATTATCGCCGAGGACGTCGAAGGCGATGCCCTTGCTACGCTGGTGGTCAACAAATTGCGCGGAATTATACAGTGCTGTGCGATCAAGGCCCCTGGTTATGGTGATCGTCGGAAAGCGATGCTCGAAGACATTTCGATCCTGACCGACGCCAAACCGATTTTCAAGGATTTGGGGGTCGAGCTGGACACAGTAAGCATTGACGACCTTGGGACGGCCAAGAAAGTCGTCATTGACAACGAAAACACGACGGTCATCGAAGGGGCTGGATCGACGGCGAAAATCAAAGGCAGGATCGCCCAGATCGACCGTGAGATTGAAATCACGACCAGCGATTATGATCGCGAGAAGCTTCAGGAGCGAAAGGCGAAACTCGCCGGCGGCATCGCCCAGATTAACGTCGGAGCGGCCACCGAGTCCGAGATGAAAGAGCGAAAGTCGCGGATCGAAGACGCGCTCCATGCTACCCGTGCGGCGATTGATGAGGGAATTCTCCCCGGCGGCGGAGTGGCTTTGGTTCGGGCGGCGAAAGTTTTGGATAATCTGAAACTGGACGGCGACGAAGCCCTGGGACTCCAAATCGTGCGTGCGGCGATTATGGTTCCGCTCAAGACCATCGTGGAAAACGCCGGTTACGATGGAGCGGTGGTGCTGCGGCGCGTGAAGCAGGAAAAGGCGTTTGGGTTTGGCTTTAACGCTCTTACCGGAAAGTATGAAAACCTTCTGGAAAGCGGAGTGATCGATCCCTTGAAGGTTACTCGGACCGCTCTGCAGAACGCGGTGTCTGTAGCGGGATTGCTCTTGACCACCGATTGCCTGATCACCGAAAAGCCGAAGAAAGAAGAAGGCGGCGACGGCGGTGAGATGCCGGAAGATATGGAATACTAAAATAATGGTTTCGGGTTTGGAGTTTCGGGTTTCGAGTTAAGACCCGAGATTTTATAACCCGAAACGCGAAACCAGAAACTCGAAACTAAATTATGGAGGAATAATTATGGCGATGAAAATACGACCTTTGGATGACCGCATTCTGGTCAAGCAGTCGGACGCGGAAGAAAAGACGGCGGGCGGAATTGTTTTACCGGATACCGCCAAGGAAAAGCCGCAACGCGGAAAAGTGATCGCGACCGGTCCGGGCAAGATGCTCAAGAGCGGAACACGCGGTGGAACCGAGATCAAGAAAGGCGAAGAAGTGTTCTACGGCAAGTACGCGGGTACGGAAATTGAAATTGGAAACGAAAAATATGTCATCATTCGCGAAAGCGATGTTTTAGGAATTGTAGAATAAAGGAGACCAAACCATGGCCAAGCAAATGAAGTTTGACCAGGACGCGCGTACCGCGGTAGCCCGCGGGATGAGCAAACTGGCGGCGGCCGTTAAAGTAACGATGGGTCCGACGGGACGAAATGTGATTTTGCAGAAGAGTTTCGGTTCACCGCGAATCACGAAGGACGGAGTAACGGTGAGCAAGGAAATCGAACTGCCGGATCCGTTTGAAAATATGGGCGCCAAGATGGTCAACGAAGCGGCATCCAAGACGTCGGACGTGGCTGGTGACGGCACGACGACGGCGACGGTTCTGGCCGAGGCCATCTATCTCGAAGGGATCAAGATGGTTACGGCGGGCAGCGACCCGATGAGCCTGAAACGCGGGATCGACAAAGCGGTCGATGCCGCCGTCGAGGCTATCCGAAGCCAGTCCATCAAGGTCAAAGGCAAAGACGATACTATTGCCCAGGTGGCGACTATTTCGGCGAATAACGACGGCGAGGTCGGAAAAATGATCGCCGAAGCTATCGGCAAGGTGGGCACGGAAGGCGTGGTCAGCGTGGAAGAAGGCAAATCGATCACTACGGAACTCAAGGTGGTCGAAGGAATGCAGTTCGACCGCGGATACATCAGCCCCTACTTTATGACCAATCCGAACTCCCTCGATGCGGTGCTTGAGGATGTTTATATTCTGATCCATGAAAAGAAAATCTCTAATATTCGAGAGCTTGTGCCTCTGCTGGAAAAAGTCGTCCAGTTGGGCAAACCCCTCTTGCTGATCGCCGAGGACATCGAAGGCGAAGCGCTGGCCACACTGGTGGTCAATAAGCTGCGGGGTATTTTGAATATTTGCGCCATCAAAGCCCCTGGATTCGGCGACCGACGAAAAGCCATGCTGGGCGATATCGCGGTGCTGACCGGCGGTGAATTGATCAGCGAAGACCTGGGTCTGAAGCTTGAGAACGTCGAAGTCTCACAACTCGGCCGGGCTCGCCGCGTGGTGATCGATAAGGATAATACCACGATCATCGAAGGCGTTGGCAAGAAATCCGACATTGCCGCACGGGTCGATCAGATACGTTACCAGATGGAAAAGACTACTAGCGATTATGATCGCGAGAAACTTCAGGAACGGCTGGCGAAATTGACGGGCGGCGTGGCCGTCATCAACGTCGGCGCGACGACGGAAACGGAAATGAAAGAGAAGAAGGACCTCGTGGAAGACGCAGTTCATGCAACACGGGCAGCCGTCGAAGAAGGAATTGTTCCAGGCGGCGGAGTGGTCTTTATCCGTGCTCTCGAAGCGGTCAAAAAGCTTCGTGATAAGCTGGCGGGCGATGAGAAGATCGGGTGCGACATCCTCTCCAAGGCGTTGGAAGCCCCGGCCAAACAGATCGCGGAAAACAGCGGTGTGGACGGCGCGGTGATTGTGGAAGACATCAAGGAAAAGACCGGCAAGATGGGTTATAATGCCGCCACCGGTGAATACGTGGACATGGTCAAGGCCGGGATCATCGATCCGGCCAAAGTTTCACGAACCGCCCTGCAAAACGCAGCCTCGGTCGCCGGACTGCTCCTGACCACTAACGTAACCATCACCGAGCTAAAAGAAGACAAAAAACCCGTGGTCGGAAGCGTGAGTTAAATAAAAATCTAAAATAGACAGGGAAGGACAAAGACCTTCCCTGTCTTTTCTTTTGGAATTATATTTGGACATCGAATACAAATATAGAGACGCATATAACAACAATAAAGGAACTCTTCCCTGTGAGTCTTTCGATCCCTTTATTCTTCCATTACCGAGAAACCAGAGATAGAATTCAAAAAAGATTGCATTACTTTTCGTTATCCCAATGAAGAATGCGAGATTGAATTCCCCGTCAACTATCTTGAAGCGATTGAAAAATATTTGAAAAATGTCCCCCTACGGTAAGGCAAAGACATCCATCTCGATCTTTTTTTCGGGTTTTGTTTGGTCATGTAACATAATACGAATTTTTTCCGCGGTTTCCCGAGAAAACGTGGCGTCGCCACACCGTTCGCAAACGGTGGCAGGAATATGTTCCACCAGTACACGTTTATTATTCACCTGGAACATCTCGCTGACATGATCTGAACGCGATTCGGTATTTCCGCAAATATGACATTTAAACATGATCACTTCCTCCTCGAATAATCGATCCATTCATCGGGACTTGGTTCGTAGGTCGTAATGATTTTTGTCATTTCCGTATCAAGCAATGAGACCTGCAAATGCAATGGTCTTCCGGTTTCGGAAAATCCCAACAACAAGCAACTTGGAGAATATTTATCATCGGGATAATCTTCAATTAAAATCACATCGCCACCCGCTTGCCTGATTTCCATTTCACTGATGTTTCGCTCTACGACCCGTTTCAGCGCATGGCGAGTAAATTCAAATTTCCCATCCACCAATTGTTGTCGAATCTCTTCCAGCGATTTCATCGTATTCTCCGCCATATATTCCAACCGTTGCCTTTAATTCTATACATGCGGGCATAATTATAAAAGTGATTTAAATGTTGGAATTACTTTTGCTGCATTTTTGCCGATAGATGCCTTGCTCAAAAGGTCAGGTTATCATACAATACATCGTTTAGCTGATTGCGTAACCATGTAAGTTCGGATAAGAAAGAAATGACAGTGACGAGCAAAAAAGACTTTTATGAGATATTGGGTGTTGGGCGGGATTCGACGCCGGAGCAGATTAAAAAGGCATGGCGGGAGGCGGCGTTGAAACACCATCCGGACCGTGCCAAGGATAACAAGAAGGCGGCGGAGACGAAATTCAAAGAGGCCGCCGAGGCGTATGAAGTGCTTTCCGACCCGGAGAAGAGACAGTTATACGACACATACGGACCGGAGGGGCTGCGAGGTCATGGGGTTAATACGCATGACTTCCGGCATATGGACCTGCGGGAAATTTTCGATATGTTCGGATTGGGGGATATGTTTGGCGGCGGATTCGGGCGGGAGCGTGAAACCGGCCAGGACCTGCAGACGGAAATTACTATTGCGATGGAAGATGCGGCGACGGGAGTGGAAAAAGAAATCTCCTTCAATCGTGAGGAGATTTGCGAAAAATGTGAAGGTTCGGGAGCTGAACACGGGACCCCGAAGCATCAGTGCCGGACCTGCGGCGGGTATGGGCAGGTTGAACAGACGACCGGTTTTGGATTTTTTGTCAGCAGGGTGGTGACTGCCTGCCCGAAATGCAACGGGAAAGGAGTCATCATTACCACTCCGTGCAAGGACTGCCGTGGCAAGGGCAGGGTCATGCGGAAGAATCAGGTAACCGTGACCATTCCCGAAGGGATACATGACGGGCAGGTTCTGCGGCTTCGGGGCGAAGGCGAGCCGGGGATGCGGGGGCATCGGGGCGACCTGCATTGCCTGATCCACATCAAAACTCACCCGTTTTTGTTCCGGCAGGGGAATGACTTGATTATGGATTTGCCGATCAGTTTTACTCAGGCGGCGTTGGGAGATAAAATTGAAATACCGACCCTTTTGAAAAAAGGCGTTCCGCTGGAGATGCATCCCGGCGTTCAGCCGGGGGAAACCATCCGATTGAAAGGAATGGGAATGCCGGATTTGCGGAGCAAGCGGTCGGGAGATTTGATTGTGCGGCTGATTGTGGAAATCCCCAAGAAATTGTCGGACGAGCAGGCACATCTGCTGCGGGAATTCGCGAAAATGGAAAAACAAAGCGACGATATGATGCCGCATACCAGCGGTTTTTGGGAAAAGATCAAACAATATTTCAGTACCCAGGGAAGCGACAAATAAACGTAATCTGGGGGAAATAGAAAATGGATATGAAAGAAAAAGAAAAAAAGACGCAAGATGCCGCCAATCCGGAAGAAACCGAAATCAGCGAAACCTCGGAAACTCTGGATATGAAGGTTAAGGCGATTCAAGAGGAACGGGACCAGATTTTCGCCCGGCTGCAGCGGTCGGTTGCGGATATGCAAAACTACCAGAAGCGCGCGGTTAAGGATCGCCAGGAGGCGGTGCAGCGAGCGGAACTCGGCACGATCGAACGGTTCCTGTTTCCCCTGATCGATGATCTGGACCGCGCTTTAAAGGCGGCGAGCGATCATGGGTATAAAAAGGACGATCCGCTGTTCCACGGAGTGAACCTGGTTCTGCAGCATGCGTTTGGGCAACTTCGGCAAATAAACATCGAACCGATTGAGGCGGAAGGAAAATTGTTCGATCCTCTGGTACATGAAGCGGTCATGGAATTGCCGGAAGAAAAGCTTCCCGAAAATACCATCATCCAAATCGTCACCCGCGGTTACCGGCAGGAGGGAAAAACCATTCGCCCGGCTCGCGTGGTGATCGCCAAACCGCCTAAAGAAACAAAAACAGAAACTCAAAGCCGTCCGCGAGATGGTGAAGTTTCAGATAAAGACAAGGAGTAGGAAGAAATCATGCCGACTTATGATTACGAGTGCCAGGCTTGCAGCCATAAATTCGAATCCTTTCAGTCTATTAAAGCCGCTCCCATTAAAATTTGCCCGGTTTGCGGAAAATCCAAAGTCCGCCGATTGATCGGAAGCGGCGGCGGATTGATTTTTAAAGGATCGGGATTTTACTGCACCGACTACCGCGACAGCGGGTATAAGACTTCGTGCGATAAGGAAAAAAGCTCATCGACTACGGAAACAAAATCCACCGAGACAAAATCTACTGAGACAAAATCTACCACCACCGAAAGTAAAACGGAAACCAAGAGTAGTGAGGCGAAGAAAGATTAAGAATCTATGGTGCTTCGATTTCTTACATTATGAGGTTTACAAGATTCACTTTATTTACCTATAATATAAAGAGGTAAGATAACGAGGAGTGTATTATGGCTGTCCAAGTTGAAAATTATGTGGTCAACAAAAAAGGCAAACCTGTGGCCGTTTTAGTTCCGATGCGACGGTACCGTAAGTTCCTGGAAGCCATGGAAGAACTCCAGGATGTTCAGGCCTATGATCGTGCCAAAGATCGAAAAGATGATTTGCTCCCCCTTAATGAAGCTTTTAAATTGATCGAGCAACGTCGAAAATGAACTATACGATTTTCATAACCCGAACTGCCACCAAGAATCTGAATAATTTCAACCAGCGGGATTACCTGCGAATCAAACGTACCTTGCTTGCCTTGAGCGATAATCCAAGATCAACGGGAAGTAAAAAATTAATCAATAGACCGGGGTGGAGAATACGCGTCGGAAAATTCAGAATTATTTACGAAATAGACGATTCCCAAAAAGAGATTGTTATCCTCGATATCGATCACCGAAAAGATATTTATCGATAACCCACCGGTACGGGGCCCAACGGCCCAACCTTTTCGAACATTTTATCTTGACATCTCATAGAAGCACCAAGATCATTGCCACGCGAGAATGTAATATCTTTGGGATCATGAACTATGAAATCCAGACTTCACAATAGAACCGCCATTATATTCTGCCTCCTGCTGTTTTTCGGAGGCTGCACAGCAGTATCTCGAAGTGATTCCCAAAAGCTGGTTAAGCTCCAGCGAAATATCGAACAGTTTTCTTGTAGGGCCGAAGGGCGCGTAGGTGTTGCGATCTGCTTACTCGAGACTTACGAGACTATCGACATTGCCGGGGATGAGCGGTTTCCCATGCAGAGCGTCTATAAGATGCCCATCGCTATGGCCGTCCTTCACAATGTTGACGTTGGTTGTCTGCACCTGGACGAGTGTATTGAGGTTGGCCGGGAGGAACTCGCTGCCGGCTCCCTCTACAGCCCAATCCGCGATAAGTTCCCCTCTGGAACGAAGCTCACGGTCCGGCAATTAATCCACTACGCCGTCTCAGAGAGCGACAACGTCGCTTGCGACATTTTGCTTCATCTCGCCGGCGGCCCGCAGTGCGTAACCGACTACCTTAGAGGCCTTGGACTGGATGAAGTCATGGTAGCCACCACTGAGAGAGAAATGACGGCTAATAATGCCCTGCAATATCGCAACTGGGCAACTCCTCGCGGGGCGTTGAAGATGCTGGCGGTTTTTCACGCAGGTGCCGGGCTGTCACCGCAGAGTCACGCGGTTCTGAATGAAGCATTGGCGGGAGTAGTTACGGGGCCTCGTCGCATCAAAGGATTACTACCGCCGGGCACTACCGTAGTTCACAAGACGGGTACATCGGGAACCATGGCTGGCCGTACTGCAGCCACGAACGATATCGGTATTATCACGCTCCCTAATGGCAAACATCTCGCGATCGCCGTATTCATTAACGATTCTGCTGCCGATATAGAAAGTCGTGAATCAACAATCGCCCGAATTGCCCGCGCCGCTTATGATTTTTTTACTCAAAGGCTTAAGTTCACGACGTTGCAGGCTACCCATAAAGGTCGTTGATGTTCCTCAAATCGGATGGTATGCTGATAGGCGGAAAATCAACATGGGAGGAAGGAGGATTAAGAGACTCTTCGTGGAATCTTTTAAATTGATTGAGCGGCGTCAAAAGGGAAATTAACGTTCCGCGCTGGCTGTGGCGATTCTTATTGCCCGTATCTTTTCTTTCTGTCATGTTGAGCACAGCGAAACATCTGGCAACTACACCATGAGGCTAGATCCTTCGCTGCGCTCAGGATGACAGAGTAGAGACGCATTGCATGCCACCAACCTACTCTACAGCTAAGTTGTTTTTGCTGTTCGTAATTTGGATGTCAATTTCCAAAAAAGTCGAGCGCCGTGGGTACATTGCCGAATGATCCACAATAAACAAAAGAACAAAAAGATATATCGCAGACAAAAGAGAATATTCGGATAGGGTGTATTTGAAATCAAAATGGTGTTGTGAGGAATATGTTTAAGCATCTTACTCTCGTTGAGCCAAGATTCTTCAATCCCCATTGGATCTTTTTTGTAAATTGATTTCCATGTCTTATTGCTATTCTTAAAAAAAGAAAGTTCATTTATGTAGATTCTAAGTTTATCCTTTCCATACTTGCTGATTAAAAAAGCTGTAAAACTCCGGGCATGCGCATATTGCAGAGCCGCCGATCTTGGATTCAAACCTACGATTGACCATCGCCCAATAGAGACCAATGAAGTTACCATCACAACCCTTGGCTCCGGCAACGCTTCCAGATACGGCATTAACTTATTCTCAGATGCCCAAGTGGTATCTCCCAGATATGTGGCAATTCCTTCATCCAGCCATGTGGGGACGAGAAAGGACGAAAAGTAGCCTTTGGTTCGGCGTAGATACACGTGACTCATTTCATGCGCAATCACGGCGGCGAGGTTGAGATCGCCTATGCCCTTCGGATTTAGAAGAATGTTCTCTACCATTTCACAGGAATTGCCTCCAGCACCTAAAGACAATTGCTTGTAGCGACTGCGAGAATTACACAAGTAAATGCTGACGTTTTCTTCTCTGTCAGGTAATTTGCCCCAGAAAGTTTGCGATTTCAATTGAGCCTCATTTGCATACGCCGATATTTTATTGATGAGATCATTCGGTGTACCATCGTCGTAACAAACCCGGATATTATTTTGTTGTACAGAATGGAAACCCAGATTGGCGGGAAGGATAAGAACCCTTCCGGGTCCCCAGATAAGAATCCACGCTAAACTAACTATGCCCAATAAATCAATGACTCGTATAGACCATCTTTGAAATCGCGAATCGTTTTTCGTTGGGGGGGCGGCAGTTACCCACCGATACAAGGAATAAAACCCTTTGATGGCAATAATTCTGCACCAATCAAGTATGTCTTTTCTACGCTTATTAGTTTCTAGCATTGTTGCCTCCACCAAATTGACTGACCGATATATCCCAAATAATCCTACCCGTCTACACTATCAGGCGATAATTCCATTATTATATAATACAACGTCGCCCTCCATTACGTTCCCATTTTTTTGTTTTTTCCGAGTTTTGTAGAAAGTTCATATTGTCAGAGGTAGCCCCACGTCTCTACTCTGTCATCCTAAGCGCAGCGAAGGAACTAGCCACATGGTGTAGTTGCCGGATGTTTCGCTGCGCTCAACCTGACAGAAAGAAAAGACACGGGCAATAAGAATTGCCCATGCCACCCAACGCCGTGAACTTGACGGTTATGTATTATATAAAGGTCGTTGATGTACATAGAATCGGCGGGTATGCTTTACTGGTAGTATGAAAGATAATGTAGGAGAAGGTTGTCATGAAAAATCACGAGATTGCCAATATTTTCAACCAGATGGCCGACCTGCTGGAGCTTTCGGGAGAAAACGTTTTTCGGGTTAATTCATATCGGAACGCGGCGAGAATTATCGACGAATTGCCGCAGGACGTGGCCGAGTTGGACAAGGGCGGGAAACTGGCGGAGATTTCCGGGATCGGGGAACGGTCGGTGCAGAAGATCGAGGAATATATTCGCACTGGGAAAATCGGGGCGTATGAAGAACTCATAAAAAAAATCCCGCCGAAATTGCCGGAGCTTTTGAAGATTCCCGGTATGGGGCCCAAGACGGTGGCGCTGGCGTGGAAAGAGTTGGGGGTGGAAGATATTGAGAGTTTGCGGAAGGCTATTACCGGCGGCCACCTTGCGAAACTTTCGGGGATGGGAGCCAGGAAAATTGAAAATATTCAAAAAGGGCTGGACTTTCTTGCCAAAAACGCCGGCAGGAATACGCTGGGAATAGCACTGCCGAGGACATGTGAACTGGTGGATGCACTGAAAACGATTTCCGGAATAACACGAGTAGAAGTGGCGGGTTCCCTTCGGCGTTGGGCGGAGACAGTCGGGGATTTGGATATTCTGGTCGAGTCGTCGGATGGTGAGAAGGCGTTGAAAAAGTTTTCAGAATTCGAACAGGTCAGGGAAGTGCTGGCGTTGGGAGATACCAAGGCCTCGGTGCGAATCGTCGATGAAATCCAGGTGGATGTTCGGGTAGTGCCGAAGGAAAGCTTCGGGGCGGCGTGGATGTATTTTACGGGGAGTAAATCGCATAATATTCGTCTTCGCGAAGTGGCGATTAAAAATAAATGGAAACTCAATGAATATGGATTGTTTTCGGGCGATAAGTCCATCGGCGGGGAGACGGAAGAATCGATTTATAAAAAACTAGGTCTGCCGTGGATTCCGCCGGAGTTGCGGGAGGACCGTGGGGAAATCGAACATGCCCACGATCTGCCGAAATTGCTGGAACTAAGCGATATCAAAGGCGATCTGCATATACACACGATGGCCAGCGACGGTCGAAGCACGATTGAGGAAATGGTCGAGGCGTGCATTGCCCGCGGGTATAAATACATTTGCATCACGGATCATTCGCCCAGCGAAAGAATCGCCAACGGGTTGGACGAAAAACGTTTGCTGGAGCATATCAAACAGGTGCGTAAAACGAGAGAAAAATCTAAAAAGGATATCATCGTTTTGGCTGGGTCGGAGGTGGATATCCTGGCGGATGGCTCGCTGGATTACAAGGATGAGATTTTAAAGGAGCTGGATTTTGTGATCGGGTCGGTCCATTCGGGTCTGGGGAATCCTGAAGAAAAAATGACGAGCCGGATTTTAAAGGCGATGGACAATCCGCACGTGCGGATGATCGGACATCTGACGGGCCGGCTGATCGGTGAGCGTGAACCATCGAACGTGGACGTGAGCAAAGTAATCAAACATGCCGCCGAGACTAATACGTGGCTGGAACTTAACGCTTCCTGGCGGCGACTCGATTTGAAGGACGTTCATTGCCGGGAGGCGAAAGAGCAGGGGGTGAAAATTGTCATCTGTACCGACTCGCATGATATTTCCCAGCTTGACCAAATGCGGTTCGGCGTGTACACTGCCAGACGCGGATGGATCGAAGCTAAAGACGTGGTCAATACCCTGGCGGCGGAGAAATTTGTTTCGCTGTTGGAAAAAGGGAAGAAATAATTTAATGGCGAGTGAATGCAGAAGAATAAGAAAGAACCCCCGATTACCATCGGGGGCTAGTTTTGAGGGTAGAGTTAAAAGATGAATACAGGACAACTTTTTGGTCAGACATCGTTTATTCCCCGCGACGGGTTGCGGGTGGTGGTTACCGGACAGGTTGGAATCGACAAACAGCCGTTTTTGGAAGAGGTAATTCAACTGGCGGCCCAGAATGGGATTAAGGCGAAACTGTTTAACGTCGGTGAAATGATGTACAAGGAATCGCCGGATGTGGCGGCGGGGCGGATTCTGGATTTGCCGATTTCACGGCTGAGCGCCATTCGCCGGGCGGTGTTTCGCGATATCCTCACCGAGGCGGAGCGTACGGACAATATCATCGTCAATACGCACGCGACATTCCGCTGGCGGCATGGACTTTTTCCAGCCTTCGATCATGACCTGATCCTGCGATTTGCCCCGAATATGTTTATCACGCTGGTGGATAACGTGGATTCGGTGCACCTGCGGTTGATTCAGGATCACAATTCCGATCATTCGCTCAAGGACCTGCTGGTGTGGCGGGAAGAGGAAATTCTGGCCACCGAGGTGCTGGCGACGGTAACGCGGGGATTCGGCTGTTTTTATATGGCAGCCCGCGGCCAGACGTTCCGCAACGTCGAATCGTTTTACCGGCTTATTTTCGCGCCGAAGTTCAAAAAGGTGTATACGAGCTTTCCGATGACCCACCTTCACGATCATCCCAATCTGCAGGACGAGATAGATCGTTTCCGGCGGGTGATGTCGGACCATTTCATCTCTTTCGATCCGGGCGATCTCGAGGAAAAGCAGTTGCAGGATTACGGCGTCAAGGCGGCGGAGGAAAACCGCCGATACGTGAACATCAACGTTTTGGGTCAGGACGTACAATTCGAGGTGGCCCAGCTTTTGGAGGCGGCGGGTGACATCAACGGCCAGATTTACGCCAGGGATTTTAAATTCATCGAGCAGTCGGACATGATCGTCAGCTACATTCCGACAAACGACGCGGGCAAGCCGCTGATCTCCAGCGGTGTCGAACGCGAACTCCAACATGCCCACGAAAGCGCGAAAGAAGCTTACGTAATCTGGACCTCCAAAACCCCGCCCAGCCCGTTCATCACTGAAACCGCAACCCGTGTCTTTGCCAACCTCGACCAGGCCATGGCGCATTTTCAATCCAAAAGATACATCAAGTCTTATCAGAGGCAAATATAAGATTTTTTAGCCACGAATTACCCGAATGGGTACGAAGATAAAACATAAAGAGCAGAGATCGGACGGTTACATTCGGTTGTTATACGGTAGGGGCATCGGTCTCGGTCACCCATTCCATATAGTCTCCTGATGCTTCCATCGGACCGTAGCCATCATCTGGATATGGAAGTTGATGGTTAATGCGTCGCAGAAACTTCAAATAGTTTCGAATATCTGTGAGCAAATCCATGTGGTTGCCGATGTCACGTTTTTTGAATGCGTGTATCGCATTGCGGCGATACTGGATTCTTTCTATCCAAGGGTCCCAATTATCTGACGCAACGGTACACCAAATTCGTTTCTTGAAGAAACACCGTAACTTTTCAAATTTTAAGTTATCTGGATTTTGAATTGGGCCTTCACACTGAATTGCGTCAACATCGCCTTTATAATCGTTGTACCAAACAGAAAGAAAAAGCTTAAGGGAGCCTTCGACCATAGCGCCAAGATTTGCGTATCCGAGGATTTGCCACGCTGGTGCATCTTCGGATGTTGGTGATTGTACCCAAATGCGAAGCGAGTGTGAAAGAGACACCTGCCAGTTGAGTTGCGCCTTAGAAAGAATCGCGTCTACATTGTTGGGTGCCCAGCCACAACTATTGGACCAGAATTTTTCAAGTCCGTCGTTCAGATGGATAATCCGATTAATTATGTCCTCAATTGGTAAATTGTCTGTAAACATCATATCTGCAATCTACAACAACCAAGACAACTCAGGGAGCCGTTGATTGCCTTAAAAAAATGCGACACTGTTCAATACTTTCCCTTGCCCATTCCTTGGGTCCACCAACCTTTATTACTTCTTCATATTCACTGATTGCTTTTGCATACATCCCTCCTTTTTTATAGGCATCCGCAAGGCCCCAATGATAAATGAAACTTTTGGGAGCTAGTTTGATCGCAGCCTGAAAAGCTCCGATTGCGTTTTCTATATCTTTTAATTGGATATACGTATATCCAAATTGTTTATAAATATCAGGATTTCTTGGCTGCAAATCCAAAGCCGTCTGGAAATCCTTAATGGCTGCCTTTCGACGACCTAAGTAACCATAAGCTTCTCCTCGAACCATATAAGCCTGTGAACATCGAGGTACAAGGCGAGCCAATAATTCTGCTGAGACGAGGGCTTCCGGATACTGTTCATAGTCCATATAGCATTTACTTAATTGATACAAGGCTGGCGAAAAGTCCGGTTTCAATTCGCTTGACTTTTTAAATGCATCGATTGCCTCTTCAAGATTCGATTTATCATGATACAATTCAAAACACATGCAATGAATCTTGCCCAAAAGAAAATGAACCCCATATTCAAAATCAGTAGAATCTGCCTTTAACGCCGCGTTCATAAGTCTAATTGCCGAATCGTAATCATTGATAGTTGTATTAGCGTCCAACTTTACAGATTCATAAGCCTTTTTGCCTTTAAAATATAACCCCAGTTGCTCATCATCTTTAGGGCCTCTTTTGTGATTGATCCAGTATTTTGTAATTGCCTGAGATTCAGCGTCTGAATCTTCCTCTTCAATGCTGGAGCCTTTCCATAACGGTTTAGGATTTCTGGGGTTCTCAAGCAATCGTTTAATCTCGCATGAGGGAATGGCAAAATTTAAATTCTGACCGTCTGCAAGATAAGACGTGATTACACCGACTACTGCTCCGTCAGCAGTAAGAAGTGGTCCCCCACTTGATCCATGACTGATGGGCGCGGTAAATTGTAACCATCTGCGTTTTCCATTTTCATCTCGACGTCCACTGACCAATCCCTCGCTAAGACTATTGGTTAGTCCCTCGGGACTTCCGACTGTATAAATTTTCGTGCCGATGGGAAGCATGTAATTGGTATTTACTGTAAGAACTTTGGGAGGATAGATTGAGGATGATTTACTTTTTATGGTTTCTTTATTCAAAATAGATGAAATTTCGGGACTCAAAACATCGATTACCGCTAAATCCTGAGATTCATCTGATGAGATAAGATCGTCAACCAAAAGTCGAGTCCCGTCCGCCATAATAATATCCGCATTAACGGCAGGTCGTATCACATGATAATTGGTAATGACAACAGATCGTAAAAATACTCGACCTTTGATTTTTTCATCAAGCGCAACAAAGAACCCTGATCCTGTCAGTATCTGATGTTTGTTATCGTCTTTTACGACAATCTTCACAACGGATGGAGAGACTTTTGCAAAAAGTTCTTCTGGGGTTAGCACAGACTTGGCTATTGACGTTTGGCTTTTGTTTTCGTGTTCGGTTTTCTTTTGTGTTTGTGATATAGCGGTTCCATACGCAGTAATAAGAAAAAAGAAAATCAATACGAAGTTGTTTTTAGTCATAATTTCATCCCATCTTGCTGGTTCAATTGAACTTAAAGTGTTGTTCAATAACATATTAATCAATTAAAGTTCCCTTGTGAAGCAAGAAACTACCATTTTAAGTATCCGTGCTGAATATCCAGTGTCGAAGAGAGAAAGGATGCTGGCTACTTGCTACTTCTTCGGGTGTCGGATAAGATGACATTTCATTGCAAAAGGCAAATTGCAAATATTAAATTGCAAAAGGAGTTTTACTACAATGGTTTTTTCTGACCCGGCGGCGATTGAATTGCTGGTGCTGGACGTGGACGGAGTGCTCACGGCGGGCGAGGTGATTATTCAGGATACCGGGAGCCTCGTTTATCATTTTAATGTTCAGGACGGATCGGCGATTAAATATTGGCAGCGGAGCGGCGGGAAGATCGCGATTATCACCGGACGATCGTCGAACGCTGTTACTGTTCGGGCGAAAGAGCTTGGGATTGAGTTGGTTTATCAAGGCGCACTTCGTAAAATAGAATCGTACCGGAAATGTCTGGCCGAGGCCCGCGTGGAGCCGAAACACGTTTGCTGCGTGGGCGACGATCTGCCGGATTTGCCTTTGCTTTTGAACTGCGGATATCCGGCGGCGGTGGCCAATGCCGTCAAAGAAGTCAAGGACCGGGCGGCGTATGTGACTGCGCGGACCGGCGGGTCCGGTGCGGTGCGTGAGGTGATTGAATTATTACTTACGGCCAAAGGTCAATGGTCGGCGATTGTGGAAGGATACCTCGAGCAAAAAGTATAGGCGCTAGCAAATAGAAGCAGTGGTCGTGCCGACCACTGCTAAACTGCCTCGGGCGAAAGTTTATAGGTACGGAGTAAACGAGAATGATACGACGAATACTACTGGCGGTTATCTCGCTGGTGATTATTTTGGCCTGCTATATGCTTTATACGACGCTGTTCGCGCCGCCGGTGGTGGATGAACAGGTTCAGCCGGAGGAACATATCAAGATACCGGCAAGGGCTAGGACGACAGTGCCGGTCAAACCGATGAATCTCAGTTCACCGGAAGACGTGATGATGGGTGGGGCGGGGGAGAAACCGAAATTCGAGCGATATTCCCGGAATCGTTTGCTGTACCAGTTTCAATCGGATCACTGGAAACCGGTCGGATCGGGCACGGGACGATTCTCTCTGGATAAACCTGAGCTGAGATTGTTTTTGCGAGGGGGACAACTTTTACATGTTTCCGCCGCGGAAGGGGAGATTGAAACAGAGCAAAGCAAGACTGCGAAAATGGATCCACGACGGGGAGAGCTTCGCGGGAAGGTTCATATTTTTATCGACCGTGGGACGGATCCGAACCGGTCAGCGCCGGAACTTCGACCGGCGGATGTTCTTCATATCTGGCTTGATAAGGTCAAATTCGACCTGGTCCAGAACATTATTGAAAGCGATAGTCCGATCAAAGTGGAGTCGGACGAGGTGGAACTTGTCGGCCAGGCCCTGACCATCACCTGGGACGCGTTGACCAACCAGATCGAGGAGATTACGATCAAGCGGGGCGAAAAATTGGTTTTACGGCAGGGGTTCGACATGATCAGCCCAGACATGCCGTTTTCGCAAGGGAAGAAAAAGGAAGGAAAAGGGAACAACTTTTTCGGAGTTGGCGGGACCGCTGCCAGTCGGGATTTGGGGAGCAGGATGCTGCTTAGCCGCGGAACCGTGGCCAAGTCTGACATTATATTCCCCCGGAAAAAACAGCAAGAGCCAACGACCGCTTCGACCGCTCCTTCAGTAACGAAACATAAAAAATCAACCACACAATCGACCCAGCCTCGGATCAGCAAATCCTACGATCTTGTTTTTACCAGCGATGTAAAGATTTTCCAGTACGACGGCAGGCAGTTGACGGGAAAGATGAACTGCGATAGTCTGCACGTCCTTTTTGATCTTCCCCACGGGTCAGAAGATAATGGTCTGACGACCCGGCCCGCGAAGAAAAATCGCGAAACGGTCAAGGACGATAATAAACGGCTTGAAATTTTCTGGGAAGGTCCGCTTCAGATGCTGCCCGCCAATCTGCCCTATTCAGCGGTCCGGCGCTTTCATATCGTGGCGCTGGGTCAGCCCATTCAGATCGATCAGGCCCAGCAGGGAACAGTGCGATGTAAGAAGATGACGTATTTCCAGGAATCCAAACAGCTCTGGCTGGACGGGACGACGGACGAACCGGTAAACGTTTCGCAGGGCGCGGATCGGACGATTGTCGCCGCACATTTGCTCTATGATCGCAAGCTGGGTATCGTTTCGGGCAAAGGTCCGGGATTCATGCAACAGCAGCAATCGAGTTCTACCAAGCCTGCTTCCGAACCGCAGGGAGATATGCTTTCACTGGGCGACCTGCAATCCGGCCGACAGAAGATGATGGTGTTGTGGAAAGAAGGGTTCAAGTTAAATTTCGGTGAATTTGAAAAAGTCGACGCCACCACCGGTCAAAAGAGCGTCAAGCAATATATCAAACGTGCGGAATTCAAAGGTTCAGCCCGGATGCAAAGGCCTGGTGAGATTATGGCAGGCGACGAGGTGGTTCTGAATTTCCTTACGCCAGGCACGAACGATACTTCAAATGAAAAGATCAGCACATTTCACGCCGAACGGAACGTAACGTTGCAATCGGACTCCCAGCAGATCAACTGCGATTGGCTGGACGTGGAGTTCGGGGATGGCACTTTTGGGTGGATACCGAAATTGGCTAAGGCGAAGGGTCACGTGATGGCGAAGGAAAATCGGCGAGTGATCGAGGCCGATGTTCTGGTGGCGATCATGGAAGACAAAAAGGTTCTACCCACGACGATGGCAAAGAGGCACGACCGTGAGGGAGTGAATATTTCCAAATCCAAGACGCGAATCGTTCTGCGTGAAGTGGACGCCAGCGGGAACGTAACCATTCGCGATCCGGATCAGCCGATGAGCGTCGATAGTCAAAAGATGCATGCTATTCTCGATCCCGACGGCGCGATTCGCTGGTGCTACCTGGAAGGAACGGACCGGAATTGGGCCAAGGCGGTCTTGAAGGATTATGCCCTCTCCGGGGAAAAAGTTACGATGGACATGATGACCGAGCAGATCGACGTTCCAGGCCCGGGCGAGTTGCAGTTTGTCAATCGCCAGGATATCGAAGGGAGCAAAACTTCCAAACCGGTTCCCATAGCGATCAGTTGGGCGGATTCGATGAAGATGACGGGCGGGACTAAGAATCAGGGCACATTTCTGGGCGATACGAAAGTGCGAAGCAATCAGACAACGCTATACTGCGCCCGAATGCTGGTGGATTTTGCGAACACTGATTTGCCGGAAAATCCGTCGGCCAAGCCCGCCGGCAATACGAGTACAGACCGCTTCTGGATATTCTCGCGTCTTCTCGGCAAATCCACGGGTGAGATCAAACCGAGTGTGCAATTACCGATAGCCCGCAAACGTCCGACGTATATTCAGGCGTTTGCCGACACGGGAAAACAGATCATCATTCAATACCTGGTTAAAGAAGCCGCTAAGCCTCTAAGCCGAACGACGCTTTGGGGAAACGAATTGACGTTGGACCTGGCGGCCAATCGGATGAATATTCCCGGACCGGGCAAATTCTTTATCGAAGATTACCGTTTGCCTGGACACGGGTCGCCCAAACCCGATAAAAAGGCTTCCGGTGGAGCGAATGTTCCGGAGTTGAAAGACCCATTCGGAGGGGATATTCAATCGGCGGGTCCGTCGCAAACGGCCTTTACTTGGCAGACGGGTCTGACTTATCTGTTGGATACACGAACCGCTATTTTTGACGGGTCAGTGCGAATGCTGCACGTGGCGGGAGCGAAAACGGCGAATCGTCAGAGCACGCTAACATGCGAGAATCTAAAAGCGGAATTTTTGCGAGGCGGATTCGGTTTTACCGACCAGGCCTCCGGCGCGTCTGAACTTAAGAGCGTGGTGGCCACCGGAGCGGTCAATTTGCAGGACAAACCACGGTCGGTGATCGCCCAACGGTTGATGTATAATCGCGCGGATAATATGATCGCGGTGTACGGCAGCGAGAAGGAACCTGCCTATCTATACGAGGAAAACGACCAAACCGGTCAATACAGCATGTGGACCGGCCCATGGATCATGTGGGACCGAAGCACCAATGAAATCCGATGTCCCAACGCTAAAGTGATAACCACGTTAAAATAATCGTTTCACGGTGACTCTCCAAAAATCGACAACCGTTCAGGAAGGGCATGGTCAAATTAAATGGATCGGCGCCAGGATACCTTTTCACTCCATTCAACCGGTCTGGGAATAGCAATCTCATCCATCTCCGTATGGGACCATCGGGCGGCTGGGAAAGGCCGCCTTTTTTTTTGTACGCCCTCCGAAAATTCTTTTGAAGTTCTTTTTCCATTATTCTTTTTGTGGCAAAGGCTGATAAACCCTTTGAGATTTCAGGATTTTTTTACTTGGTAATGATCCTTTGTTATGGTTATACTGCCGGCTTTTATGAGTTAATACGCTTAAACGAGCAAAGAAAAAGGAACACAAAGATGAAATCCGCATTATTCGTCTGGGGGGGCTGGCTTGGCCACGAGCCCCAGCAAACCGTCGAGCGCATGGCTGGCATCTTGAAACAGGAAGGTTTCCGCATCGAGCTATCAGACAACCTGGATGCTTTTACGGACGAGGCTCGACTTAAGGAACTTCACCTGATCGTCCCCTGTTGGACGATGGGGCAGATAACGAAAGAACAAAGCACGGGCTTGCTGGGTGCCGTTAAGAGCGGAGTGGGTCTGGCTGGCTGGCATGGTGGAATGTGCGACGCCTTCCGCGACAACGCCAGCTATCAGTTCATGACTGGCGGACAGTGGGTCGAGCACCCCGGTGGGATCATTGACTATACCGTCAATATCGTCAACCATGATGACCCCATCACCCTGGGGATCAAAGACTTCCGGATGCGTTCCGAGCAATATTACCTGCTGGTCGATCCTTCAAATGAAGTCTTGGCCACCACAAGGTTCTCCGGTGAGCCTTATGCGTGGATTAACGGTTGTGTTATGCCACAAGTCTGGAAGCGCCACTATGGGCAGGGGAAAGTCTTTTTCAGTGCCCTGGGACACGTGGTCAAAGATTTTGACGTCTATGAAGTCTCCGAGATCATGAAGCGGGGAATGCTCTGGGCTTGTCGATAACTAGAAAAAGGAACAAAGTGATGATGAAAACAAAAACTAAAATCGGAGTCGTCGGCTGCGGCAACATCTGTGCCGCGTATTTTTCCATGGCGAGAAACTTTGAGATTCTCGAATTAGCCGCCTGCGCGGACCTCGATCCGGACCGGGCCAAGGCCAAAGCCTCGGAATTTAACATTCCCAGGGTGTGTAGTGTCAAGGACCTGATGGCGGACCCGGACATCGAAATCATCTTGAACCTGACGATCCCCAAAGCCCATGCCGAGATTGCCTTTCAGGCCATCGAGGCCGGCAAGAGTGTTTACAACGAAAAACCTCTGTCCGTCACGCGTGACGAGGGTCTAAAGATACTTCAGTTGGCGAAAGCCAAGGGTGTTCGCGTCGGGGCCGCCCCGGATACTTTTCTTGGCGCTGGTCTGCAAACATGCCGCAAACTGATCGATGATGGATGGATCGGACGACCGGTGGCCGCTACTGCCTTCATGATGTGTCATGGTCATGAACGTTGGCACCCGGCCCCCGACTTCTATTATCAGGTCGGAGGCGGACCGATGTTTGATATGGGTCCATACTACCTGACCGCGCTGATTAACCTGTTGGGTCCGGTCCGGCGGGTGACCGGCTCGGCCCAAATTACGTTTCCCGAGCGCACCATCACCAGTCAGCCCAATGCCGGCACAAAGATTAAGGTCGAAACCCCCACGCATTTGGTAGGGGTCCTGGACTTTGCCTCCGGGGCCGTTGTTACGCTTACTACTAGTTTCGACGTTTGGGAACATGATTTACCCTGTATCGAGATATTCGGGACGGAGGGGTCGCTTAAGGTTCCCGATCCCAACACCTTCGGCGGCCCGGTTCTTATCCGCCGTCCGGGCGACAAAGAATGGGTCCAAATCCCTCTGACGCATAAGTACGAAAAAAATTATCGGTCGATCGGCTTGGCCGACCTGGCCTGTGCCCAACGCGCCGGCCGACCGCACCGCGCCAACGGCGATATGGCTTACCATGTCCTGGACATCATGCACGCCGTCCTCGAGACGTCCCGTGAGGGCAGACACATTGATCTGGCCAGCACCTGTGATCGTCCCGCCCCGTTGCCCATGCACTTGCCGGAAGGGGTGCTGGATGGATAAGACAGCAAGAGAGAAATGAGTTTCAGAAAACCGACCCTGCAGGACTCATAATCGAACGGCTTGCCGAAGAGCGGGAGCGCTGGAATGTGGCTGATCGGATTTATTTTTCAGCTACTATTCCGTCATCTTAAAATATTTTTATGTATCTCAATAATGTTTTGATCATTTCCGGTCCGGTTACGCGGATTATTCGCTTTCCTTTGATATAAATGAAACCGCAATCCCTGCCGGCGACCAGTGCTATGTCGGCGTCGGCGGCTTCGCCGGGACCATTGACGATACAACCCATTAACGCGACTTTGACCGGTTTGTGGATTTTGCGAAGTTGTTTTTCCACCTGGACCGCGAGTTTAGGCAAGTCGATCTGACAGCGTCCGCAGGTCGGACAGCAAATGAGTTCCGGCGAGGAGAATTTTCGCAGGCCGAAATCAGCGAGAATTTGTTTGGCGATATAAATTTCCTCCACCGGATCGCCGCTGAGGGAAACGCGGATCGTATCGCCGATCCCCTGAAAAAGAAGCACTCCCAACGCGTCCGCCGATCGGACCGAACCTGTCAGCACCGTTCCCGCATGCGTCAGACCCAAATGCAACGGATAATCGTAACGTTTGGCAATCGCCTGGCACAAGGCAATCGTCATCGGGACATCGGAACTTTTGGCGGAAAGGACCAGTTTTTCAAAGCGCTGAGCCTGGAAAAATCGAATATACGAGTCAAGCTCCTCGATCATGAGTTTGGTCATGTGTCGCGGATCGACTTTAGTCTCAAGTTGATCGCTGGTCCGAATGGACCCGGAATTAACCCCGATGCGGATAGGAATGTTCGCATCTTTGGCCGCCCCGATCACACGGGCGACTTTGTCGCGGTCCCGGATATTTCCCGGATTGAGACGGATTTTATGGACCCCGGCGGAAATCGCTTCCAGAGCGCGATCGAAATGAAAATGGACATCGGCCACGATGGGGACGCGGACCTGTGCCAGAATTTCTTTTAAAGCGGCGGTATCCTTTTGCGTCGGAACCGCCACCCGCACGATATCGGCGCCCGCGTCGGTGAGACGATTAATCTGCCGAACCGTGGCATCGACATCCTGGGTTAAAGTATTGGTCATCGACTGAATGCTGATCGGAGCATTACCGCCGATAGTAAGATTACCAACTTGAACGGAACGTGTTTTGTGACGTTTGATTTGCATATTTTCCTTATTCTACACGCTTGATCTGCGGATCGATAAAAATATCCAGTTCATCCCTCGACCGCGTGGAAAATTCCGAGACAATCGCCCCCTGCTGACCGGCTTGGAACCAATGCCATGTATCCGGCTGTAGGGTATATTGATCGCCTGGGTTTAAAACTATCTGGCGCCAAACGGTAAAATAATTTTTCCGCTCCAAAGGAACATATCCCTTTGGATTTTTCACCGCTTCGCCCGGTACGTACAGATAAATCTCGCCCCACCGGCAGCGGAAGGTTTCTTCTTTGCCCGGACTTTGATCGTAGGGAGGGTGCCGATGCTGCGGGCAAATTTGCCCGGGAAACATGACCAATTCCTTGGCGCAGCACCGGCTGGTATTGACATAAACCACGATCTCCAGACCGATTTTGTCCAACTGGCCCAATCCAAAATCCGCGACCTCGATATTTTCCTTTTCGTCTTCTCGCAGAACGATGTTAGCGCGATCCAGAAATTCAACCGTTCTCCGACGGACGTTGCCGATTTCAACTCGACTTATCATTGAGATAACCTCCGAAAATAATTTTGCTATCATTGTGATGAAGCCGAATAAAGCAAGTCAAGAAGAAAGCACTTTTTATTCAAAATCGGTGTTGACATCTTATGATTTTTTTTTACAATCAGCCAACTGAGAGTTTGAAAAAATTATAGTAAGGATGGTCGCCTTTTACAAGGAAAGGAAATATTTATGGCCGGGATGCTTGAATCTTTTATGAACAATGTGATTTCGAAGAATCCGGGGGAAAAGGAATTTCACAACGCGGTTCAGGAGGTGGCCAAGTCGGTCATGCCGGTCATCGATCAAAACCCCAAATATAGAAAGACCAAAATTCTTGAGCGGATGGTCGAGCCGGAGCGAGTGATCATTTTTCGGGTTCCCTGGATGGACGACACGGGAGAAATTAACATCCAGCGTGGATTCCGGATACAGATGAACAGCGCCATCGGTCCTTATAAGGGAGGGTTTCGGTTTCATCCGTCGGTGAACCTGAGTATTTTGAAATTCCTCGCCTTTGAACAGGTCTTCAAAAATGCCCTGACCACCCTCCCGATGGGCGGAGCCAAGGGCGGATCGGATTTTGACCCTAAGGGAAAAAGCGACAATGAAGTCATGCGCTTCTGCCAATCGTTCATGAGCGAACTTTTCCGGCACATCAGCGCCGATACTGATGTTCCGGCAGGAGATATCGGGGTTGGTGGCCGGGAAATCGGATTCTTGTTTGGCCAGTACAAGAAGCTAAAAAACGAATTTACGGGCGTACTCACGGGCAAGGGTCTGGCTTGGGGTGGATCGCTCATTCGTCCGGAAGCGACGGGATACGGGACGGTCTTTTTCGCCCAGGAAATGTTGGCCACCCGCGGTGACAGCCTCAAGGGCAAGATCTGCACGGTCTCCGGGTCCGGCAATGTGTCTCAGTACACCGTGGAAAAGTTACTTCAGTTCGGGGCCAAGCCTGTGACGCTTTCGGATTCCAATGGAACTATCTACGATAAAAGCGGGATTAACGAAGAAAAGCTGGCGTGGGTGATTGACCTGAAGGAAGTTCGCCGCGGCAGAATCAAGGAATATGTCGATAAATTCGGCGGGGAGTATTATCCCAACCAGCGGCCCTGGATGATCCCCTGCGACTGTGCGTTTCCTTCCGCGACGCAAAATGAAATCAGCGGGGAAGATGCCAAATGTCTTCTTAAAAACGGTTGTTGCCTCGTTAGCGAGGGCGCCAATATGCCGACCGACCCGGACGGCGTGGAATTGTTTGTCGAGAAAAAAATCATGTTCGGTCCCGGAAAGGCTGCCAATGCGGGCGGTGTGGCTACCTCCGGTTTGGAGATGTCTCAGAACTCCATGCGTATGAACTGGCCCAAGGAGGAAGTCGAGCAACGACTGCAACAGATCATGAAGGCCATTCATAAGAACGTCCACGAGACCGCTACCGCGTATGGTCAACCGACGAATTATGTGCTTGGAGCCAACATCGCCGGATTTACTAAGGTCGCCAATGCCATGCTCGATCATGGGTTGGTATAAAAACGTAATATCCATTTTCATCTTTTGTAGGGGCACGGCATGCCGTGTCCCTACGAGATCATTTCGGGTTTTCCTGGTAACAGGCGGCTCGCTGTTTCATGGAATCGACGTTCAAATAAATGCGTTTCTCCCGGGGAATATCGACCGCGTCGATCACTCGGATCACCTCGGTCCATGCGGAAGTATCCGCAAGCAGATCGGTCAGCCGGTTGTGCATCTGCCGGAAAAATTGATCATTGACCATGTTGCCTTCTCTCTCGGGAAAAACCGCCAGGTAAAGAATATCCATCTCCACCAGGTCATTAAAAAAATGCGTGCCCAGCGAAACATCGGGAACGAGATTCTCGTGCATGCAGGCGATTTCGCACAAGACGGAAACCTTATTGATTTCGGCAAAAGACACCGGCACTCCCAATGAAGGCATGGACGTCCCCCACCGGCCCGGTCCGACGAGGATGATGGTTTTGGGGTTATCGTTGGTTTCCAGCCGCGTGAGACGCCCGACAATGCGCGCGACGGAATAACGTTCGCTTATGGTCATTTTCCCATAAACGGATGGAACGACGTAAATAATTCGATCCACAATCGTGGCCAAGCTTTGTCCGATGATGGGACCGCGGGTTTCAAGAATCAGATTTTCCGGTGGGATTATTTCGGGAAGGTTAAGCTTTACCCCTTCCCGTTTGATTTTCACCTGGAATGGCCGGCATTGAACCAGGTTGATCCGGTATTGATCATCCTGGAGAAAATTCGTGGTAAATTCGACATCCACCGGATAACTATAAGCCGTGGAAAGAACCGTCAGCATCTCGCGCATATCCTGAATGAAAAGGGTTTCCGAAAAGAGTCGATCAAACGTAAGCAGCCACGGGAATATTTCCTTCCTCTTTTTATCCTTTGACAATTCCAGCAATTCCTGGTCGATCGACGCGACGGTTTCCAAGACGTTTTCGGGAAGACTCTTGGCCACCTCTTCAAATTTCCGGCTGAGGAGTTTGTTCTCGGTTAAATCGAGGACATCGACGTTTTTTTGGGCGTATTGCCTCAATTCGTCCACATTCGCCTCCGGCCGTTTCTGCGGCACGTTCAAGGCCACCACTCGCGTGTAGTCATCGTCCGTGCGCTCCACGGCGCGGGTTCCCAGGCCGAAAACCAGACGAAGCATTCCCGCCTGAGGATCGATCTGTTCGTTCCATACATACGGATTAAAAGAAAAACCCACCCCGGCGATCTGCGGAAAATACAACGGACCGTACATCTCTCCGGAGACCCGCTGAACCAGGATCGCCATCTGCTCGTCCCGATCCAGCAGGCCATGATGAAGGCGATACGACAGGGCTTCCTGGCTCATGGTGCTGGCATACACGGTCCGCATGGCATTGATAAAGGCATCGAGCCGCTCCTGGGGAGTGCCCTGGTTGGCGCAGTACACGCTCTCGTATTTTCCGGAAAAGGCATTTCCGTAATTGTCCTCCAGAAGACTGCTGGAGCGAACGATGATGGGCGATTGCCCGAAATAATCGAGCATTTCCGCAAATTGATTCTGGATGTACTCGGGAAAAACACCCGTCAAAAGCTTTTCCGCAGCCTCCGCAGCCTGGTGCAAAAGGACATCGAAATCCTTGTGCTTCAGTCGAAGCCACCAGCATCCGTTTTGAACGAGAAACGTATAAAAAACATCGGATCCGATAAAAAACGAATCATGGGCCTCGAGCCTTTGAGCACAGGCGGCCCGGTTCTTTTTGAGAATCGCCCGGGCCAAAAGCATTCCCAGGGTTTTACCTCCGATCAAACCTGTTCCGATCATGCGCTTGAGAATCTCCATCAGATCGGAGAGATCGAAATATTGCTTGGCCAGCTTTGAAAATCGTTCATCGCGGGTAACGGCCATTTTCAGCAGACGATTGAAGTAATATTCCTCCTCCCGCGGTAATTTCTTTCCGCTCTTGATCGCATCCAGCGTTTCCTGGGCTTGCAGGTAGGTTTGCGCCCAGACCCCACGCCGTTGAATGGTAAATTCCAGCCAGGGTTTGGGTGTGCCGGCCAAAACTTGAGAAATGACGGCACTTCCGGTTACGGGACGAAATTCCTCTCCTTCCCATTTGTGCAGCATATACATGGTCGGGGAAAATCTTCCCGCCGCTTTCAGCGGATGAAGGTAAAGCTGTCCCTTCTCCCGGTAAATATCCAGAATAACCTGGGCTGTGTTATTGATCCCATCCGTGGCATGGAAGGAGTGATGGTTCTTTAAAAGGGCAAAATACGCCACCGTCTCGAACTCGTAGAGAAACGGGCAGGCGATCATAAAAAAATTGCCCAGCATGCGGTCGGAATACCAATCTCCTGCCAGGTCCGACAAACAGTCGAACACATAATACGCACCCTTGCCGGCCTTTTCGATGACATTCAGAATTTCGATCAGGAATTTTTCAAAGCCCGCTTCCGGATCAAGCCGGACCATCGTCACATCGTCGCTGGCCGGAAAAAGCTGCCCATGCCTGGCGAAACTAAAGTAAATCAGCTTCTTTCCCTGCCGAAGAATTTCCGCCAGGTAGGGTTGCACGAACGGAATGTAATCGTCAATCGAATCCACCTGCCAGACCACATTATCACCCGGCATCACACCTTTGAGCAACCGGTCCAATCCGGGCAGGCCTGTGCTCATGGCAGAAGCGTTATTTTCCAACCGATCATTTTCCATAGAAATTCATACCTGTTATAAATCGAAATGATTGCCTCTACATTTTATACCAGAACGATTACACGTTTCCAACAACCCGTTAAGATTCTAAAAGATTGCTATTCTGAGGGATATCCTTTAGAATCTCTTTGAAGAAAGGGTTTTATATGAATATCTGCGTCATCGGCGGAACCGGTCATATCGGAACATTCCTTGTCCCCCTGCTAGTTCAAAACGGACACCAGGTCACCGTTCTCACGTCGGGACGTACTCCCGTGCCAACGGGTTCCGAGTGGCAAAAAGTAAACGTGAAGCAAGGGCGATATTCCCCCGATAAAACGTGGCTGGATTTGGTGGCCGGCGCGGGGGCCGAGGTGTTGATCGACATTTTAGGCGTCGACGTTCCCGGCGTTTATGGCGTGGTCAAAAAGACCTGCCGCCACATGATCGTCTGCGGGTCCACGTGGATGTGGGGTTCGCCGCGGATCGTTCCGACTCCGCCGGCCGTCCAGGGTCCTTGCGAATTTGAAGGCTATGCCCGCAGGATCAAGGAAATGCTGGCGACCAAGGACGCGGCGAAACGCGATGGAATCGCCTTTACCGGCGTCATGCCCCCGAATATTTGCGGACCCGGCAAAATCCCTCTCGATACCGCGGGCGGACGCGATATTAAAGTACATCAGGCGATAAAGAACGGAACGCCGGTCGTTTTGCCCGAGGGATGCAATACGCTGATCGGACCCTGCGACGCCTCGGATATCGCGGCGATTTTCGCCCTGGCCGTCGAACACCGCGACGCGGCGGCCGATGAAATTTTCAACGCGGGGTCCGACCTCGCCTTGACCGCTTCCGAGTTCGTGGAGACCTATGCCCAAATTTATAAAACGAAGATTCCCACGCCCCGGGTGAGCTGGAAAAGATTCCTACGGGAAACCATGCCCGATCCCGGCGCCAATTACCACTACCGCGAACACATGTGCCCGGATATTTCCAAAACCAGGATCAAATTGGGATATTCACCGAAATTTACCCCGCAGGCTACTATGGAACGCGCCGTGGAATGGATGTACCGGGAAAAATTACTTTAACCAGGGACCGGTCTATGTTCCGAGCATGCAGGGCATATTTGTATCTTCTACCCGCCGCGGGGATACTTATGTTGTTTCACCTGCTGCCGTTTCTGGCGGTGGTCTGGATCAGCCTGTATAAAAATTGGGGCACGCAGGACGCCTTTCGAACCGGTTTTGCCAATTATGGAGAAATCTTAAAGAGTGGGGAATTTTTTTATTCGCTGGGTATAACCCTCTGGTACGCGGTGGGCACAATGCCTATTACCATCGTTTTGTCTCTGGTTTTCGCGGTTATACTGCGGCGAAAAATGCGCGGCGGCACGTTTTATCGGGTGGTGTATTTTTTGCCTTATATCACTTCGACGGTGGCGGCGGCTGCCGTTTGGAAATGGATTTTTCATGTAGACCAGCGCGGACTGGCGAACTCACTTCTGATGAGTATCGGCTGGGGACCGTTTCGTTTCACCGAAGAATCACGGGGTATTTTTGAGCTGATGTTCGGACATTCGCTGCCCCTGCTGGGATCAGGTCCGAGTTTGGCCCTGGTCTCGGTGATGATTTTTTCTGTCTGGCAGACGTTCGGGTTTTATGTGATCATTTTTTCCGCCGGTCTGGGTCAAATTACAAAGGAAGTCTATGAAGCGGCGGCCCTGGACGGCGCGGGACCATGCCGAATCTTTTTTTCCATCACCGTCCCTTTGATGCGCCCGATCGTTGGGTTTCTACTGGTCATTTCCTCCATCAGCGCGTTTCAGACTTTTAACCAGATTTACATTATGGCCCCCGGCGAACGGCTTCGGTCCGCTCGCAATCTGACCATGTACATCGTAACCCAGTTTTGGGAATTTGGTCGAATTGATCGTGCCTCTGCGGCGGCGGTGCTCCTATTTATTATCCTGGCGGTGCTGACGGCGGTCCAATTAGGCTTTTATCGGAAGAAGGATTAAACGATGAAAATTCGCAAAGGAATGTTTAACCTTTTCCTGCATCTGGTGCTCCTGGCCGGCGCCGTCTTTTGCGCCCTGCCGTTTTTCTGGATGATTTCAACCTCATTAAAAACCTCCCCGGAGGTCAATCTTACCGTTCCGCAATTTTTACCGCAAAAAGCACAGTGGTCGAATTACCCCCAAGCCATCTTCCGCGCGGCGACCATTGGTGTGCCGTTTATTCGTTGTTTTGCCAATAGCGCCTTGGTGGCCCTGGCAGTAACGCTCGGAGTGCTCCTGACGTCCGTCCTGACCGCTTATGCCTTTGGCATGATGAAATTCCCAGCCAAAAATATTCTCTTCCTGCTATTTCTGACCCCGATGATGATTCCCTTCGAGGTTACGTTGATCCCGAATTTTATCATCATCCAAAAATTGGGGTGGTACGATTCGTACCTGGCCCTGGTCATCCCGTGGACGGCGAATGTCTTTTCCATTTATTTTCTCCGCCGTATTTTCGAGCGAATGGACCGTGAACTCTATGACGCTGCCCGCGTGGACGGGTGCGGCGATTTTCGATTTCTCTGGTCCGTTGCCGTCCCGATGGCGAAACCGGCGTTGGTGACCATCGGTCTGTACACGTTCCTCGGCAGTTGGAACGCCTTCCTCTGGCCGCTGATGGTGACCAAATCACCTCAACTATCCGTGATTCAAAAAGGACTAGCCAGTTTCATCCAGGAAGCGGGAACCGATTATCAACTGCTAATGGCCGCCGCCACCCTGACCATTCTTCCCGTTGTCCTCATTTACCTCGCCGCCCAGCGATGGTTTCAAGAAGGCGCGGAGAAGATGTTTTAGCCACGAATTACACGTATGGACATAAATAAGATATGAAGATGGTGTGTGCAGCCGCACCCTATAGGACTTTGCATTTTGCAATTAAAGAAGGAGCGGAAGAAGTAGCCGGTATCGAGCAAAAGGTAGACGAGTAGTCGAGTAGAAAAATTGTGAAGTGTGAAAAAAGGGTTGTCAACCCCCGCGAATCGCGAGAATCCCTCCGTTGGCGGATTTATCGGTTCGGCAAATGAATGGAAAAATCGCTGCCCTGTCCCGGGGCGCTATCGACAAAAATGGTTCCGCCGTGAGCGAGGGTGATGTGCTTGACGATGGCGAGGCCCAGTCCCGTGCCGCCGAGTTTGCGGCTTCGGGCTTTATCGACGCGGTAAAATCGCTCAAAAATGCGTGGCAGATGTTCTTTTTCGATTCCGCATCCCATATCGCGGATGCAAATAATCACTTCATCGGCTGTTTGGCGGCCTTTGACCGTTACCTGCTTTCCGGTATCGCTGTATTTGACGGCGTTATCGATCAGATTGACAATGGCCTGTTCGAGAAGGGGGGCATTCATGCGAACCATAATCGCTTCGTCGCACGTTAGATCGAGATGAATTTCTTTGGCGAGGGCTTGAAGCTCGCAAAGCTGGATGGCTGACCGCAAAACTTCCCGCAGGGGGGCTTTTTCCAATTGGATTCGGTTTTTCTCGGTTTGGTCTTCGATTCGCGACAGGCTTAGGATATCTTCGATGATGGCGTTTAAGCGATCCGTCTGGCGGGCGATAATCTGCAGAAATCTCGACAATTCCTCTGGATTGTTCATCGCTCCGTCGAGGAGGGTTTCGACGAATCCTTTGATCGAGGTGATGGGCGTTTTAAGCTCGTGGGATACATTGGCGACAAAATCGCGGCGAATGGTTTCCAGCCGATGCAGGCGGGTAACGTCGTTAAGGACAATAACCGCGCCGATTCCATTTTTTTGGCCGTCATGCAAAATCGTCCCGTGAGCCTGGAGAAATCGCCCTCCGTTATCGTGCAGGGTAATATCACCTTCGACGGGCTGGCGGCTGGTCAGGGCTTTTACGACAAATTCCTGCAAGTCGGTATTTCGGACGACCTCCTGGATGCTTCGTCCGTGAACGTCGTCGGGATTTACATGCAGGAGTTTCGCCCCGGCCTGATTGATGCTGATAATTCGTTCCTCCGCGTCAATGGCGAGGACACCTTCGACCATGCTGGATAACACCGCCTCCTGCTCATTTCGCTGCTGGACCAGAGTTCGGATTCGGTCGTCCAGTTGGGCGGCCATCGAATTTAGGCTTTCCGCAAGTATCGCAATTTCCCGCGTGTCGGGAATCGGCAATCGCCACATCAGTTCGCCGCCGGCAAATAGATCGGCTGCGTGTCTCATTTCTTCCAAAGGCCGGCTGATCCGGCGGGAAACGCCCAGACTGACCATCGCGGCGACGGCTGCGACAACCAGACCCGCCAGGATTATTTTCAGATAGAGTGAATTCACAGCCGCCGCGATCGTCGTTACCGGAACGGATAATCGCAAAACGGCCAGAATGTTTTTTCCTTCAAGAAGAGGCGTGGCGATATACATCATATTTTTTTGAAGGGTATAGCTGTATCGCTGGGATTTCCCGATTGATCCGCTTAGAACCGCGACAACTTCCGGGCGGTCGCTGTGATCATCCATCGTCTCGGGGTCGTGATCGGAATCGGCAACCACCTTGCCGGAGGGCAAAATGACCGTGATCCGGGCGGAAGCGTCTTGGCCGTGTTCGCGGCACCAGACGTTCAGCGCCGAATAATTTTTTGAAACGAGATTTTCTTTAATTTGTCCGCCCAGCAGGTGGCTCCGGGTCTGAAGGTCTTCGGCGATTTGTTGAAGGTAAAATCGATGGATCGAATTGACCGCGTATAAGGTGACCGCCAGCAAGGCGACCAGCGTAATCAGCAGATAGGACGGAAAGAGCCGCCAGAGCAGCCTTTTTCTTTGCATCAGTTAATCCTTAAATCGATATCCAACCGCACGAACGGTTTCAATATATTTTCCGCAGGCTCCGAGTTTTTTTCGCAGCGACACAATCTGAACATCGACCGACCGATCCGTCACGGGATAATCCTCCCCGCGTACGGCATCGACGATCTGATAACGAGTGAACACCCATCCCGGGCGTTTGGCCAGGGTGTATAGAATGCGAAATTCCGTAAAAGTAAGTTCCACGGGCTTACCTTTGGCTAAGACCTCATGACGTCCGGGATTGATGACCAGATCGTGGATTTTAATTGTGGCTGTGTCATTCGCCGGTTCTTTGGTTTTTCGTCGAAGCACGGTTTTTATGCGTGCGAGCAGTACCCTGGGGCTGAATGGTTTGGTGATATAATCATCGGCACCGAGTTCCAGACCGGTGACAATGTCGGTTTCTTCTCCTTTGGCTGTGAGCATGACGATGGGGATCTGATTTGTTTTAGGATCATTTTTGATTTGCCGGCAAACCTCCAGTCCGTCTACTCCGGGGAGCATCAGGTCAAGGATCACCAGATCGGGCAATTTGGATCGTGCCGATTTTAATCCCTCCTCACCGCTGGTCGCGCATGAAACATGATAACCTTCGCGGCTGAGATTATAGTTGATCAACTCGAGAATATCGTCCTCGTCATCTACTACGAGTATGTTTTTTCTGGTCACTGCCTGCTCCTTTTTGAAATGCAATTCATATTTTTAAAATATCATCGCATATCATTGTTAGGACCAAGTTAATTTGATGTTAAAATATTATACAGGCTTGGTCTTTTGATTTCAGCAACCAAGCATTAAATTTAAATTTCATTGACCCTCGGTGATGAAAACGAGTATAAAAGTAAAGACGAACAGAAAAAGGTGCGCCGAAAAATAGCGGCAAGTCTCTCATCTGTCATCATTCGGCTTGACCGGATGATCCAAAAGCTGGATTCCCGCCTGCGCGGGAATGACAAAAAGCGTTTTGCCGCAAAATTTCGGTACACCCACAGAAAATGAGGCTGTGTTTCTATGATTTTTAGGGATGGTAGAATGTGTCCAATTATAACAATTCGAGGAAGAAAGACCTTTCTGGAATTACGCGCCGGATTCTTATGGGTCACTCTGTTTGTGCTGGTTCCGACGGTTGTTCTGCCGGCAGGGACAACCAGCTCCGTTTCCACGATGGATGTGACCAAGCTAATTCAGAAACCTCTAAAAATTTTAAAATCATCGGCCAATCCGTTAGACACGCGAAAAACCGCGGCGGGTCTGCTGATGGATCTGGGCGTTTCCGGAGCCAGGGAACCGCTTTTGAAAATTTTATCCGATCCCTCGGATAGACAGGCCAGACTTGCGGTGGTCGAGGCTATCGCTGATCAGGACGAGCCAAGTTCGGAATTCATGCAACCCCTGATTGAAATTCTTTTGACAGGCGAAGCGGAACTTCAGACTGCGGCTTCCAATGCGTTGGGCCGGTATCGGGATGAAACATTGACGGACAGGCTTATAGGATTAGCCGCCGATGCCAAGCGACCGGTAGGGCAACGATTAGCCACGATTGAAACGCTGGGAAAAATTCGATCCAAAACCACGATTTCCGCTCTGATTAAATTGATGGAGGCCAACATCAGCGGTCAGAGCAAGCGAAATGAAATCGAAACCGCCTGTGAAAAAAGCCTCAAGGAGTTGACGCGCGTCGATCTGGGAACGAATATTAAAGCATGGAAGAATTGGTGGGAGAAAAACAAGAATAAAAGCGTGGTCCAATGGCTGGAAAGCCAGTTGGACGTTGTGACGAATGAAAACCGTGATTTAAGGAAACGCATGGAGCAGACCGATCAGGCCCTTATCCAGACCGCCGCCAAACTTTTTCGGTTAAGCTCACCCAATGAAGCGGACCGGGTGAAGGTTATTCAGGAATATCTTGCCGGCCCGCTGCCCGCCCAGAGGCGCGCCGGACTGGAGCTTTTAACGGCCTTCATTTCCCCCAAGCAGAAGATTCCCGATGCCCTTCATCCGGCAATTCGCGATTTGATCGACGATCCCGATCCGGAGGTTCGACGGGCCTGTGCCAAGGTCCTGGGTGACAGCAACGACACTCAGGCCATTGGGCAAATCCTCCGGCAACTGGACGCCGAGACCGATCCTGCCGTCAAACAGGCCCTCCTGGTCGCGATCGGACAACTGGGTGACAAGGACATTTTGAACAATCTTATCGGGTATCTAAATTCTCCCATCGACCAGGTCAGTGTCGGAGCGGTCCGGGCCATCGCGAAAATCTTTCAAAACCAGAAAAGTGGAGTAAGCTCCCAACGTGACCATATCGCTCAGGCGCTCTTGAAACGCTACAAGCAATCCGGCGACGATCAAATTCAGTTGAAACAGGAGATACTGATCACGATGGGGATGATCTCGGATTATCGATTCCGGCAGTTATTCGAGCAGGAGTTGGGCAATGCGAATGCCGATATTCGCCTCTATGCCGCCCGAGGAATGGCTCGGCTGGGGGATGAAAAAATAGCCGACCTGCTCATCGAGCAATTGAAAGATTCCGAGCCCGCGGTTCGGGCCGAACTCGCCAGCGGGATCGCCTCGCTGACTTCGGACCCCCACGCCGTGGAAATTCTGCTGACCAGAACGAATCCGAATTTTGAAAAGGATAACCAGGTCCGGCAGAGCAACTGGATCGCCGTGCTGACGATGATCAAACATTGGTCGGTCGAGGAGCAGTTGCGATGGGCGAATAAGTTGACCCTGCAAAGCGACATGCTCAGCCAGGAGCAGATGACGGCCCTGGTGGAAACACTTGGCGCACAGATCATGGAGCAGTCCAACGCCTGGCCTCCCGATCAAAGATTCGGCATCATGATCAACTTTGGAAAATTCCTGCTCAAAACAGGTCAACCCGAGGATTCAGTAAAATATTTCCGACAGGCCATCACAGCCGCCAAACAGCTTTCCTTGGCAAAACCTCTGGAAAGCGCCGATCAGTTACTCAGCGAACTTTTCCAGACTCCGGCCTCGGACACTGTGATTTCCCAATACCTGAGCAGCCTGGTGGGACTCCTGGAGCAGGACCAGTTGGAAACCATTGTCGTACATTTTATTCACTGGGCGGAACACCCCGCCAACACCCGCACAGCGGCGAAAATTTGCAAGCGGTTGAGTAAAGATTTTCTAAATGGTGTCTCCGAAAATTCCAAAGATAAACTTGTGTCTTTTTCCAGGACCAACGTTTCGGAACCGACAACGAAACGTGCATTAAGCAGTAAGTAGCGGAGAAGAACGTATGGCGTTAAGATATTATCTGGGTATCGACCTTGGCGGAACGAATATCAAAACGGGGGTGGTGGACGAAAACTCGAAAGTTCATAGCAAGGTGAGCATACCGACCGGAGTGGTGGGCGGACCGGACGAGGTGATTCCACGAATATTCGAGGCTGGCAGGCAGGCGATTGTCCAGGCGGGCCTGACGATCGGGGATATTTGCGCCATCGGGATCGGAGCGCCCGGGCCACTTCATCATAAAAAAGGGATAATCATTGCCCTGCCGAATCTCTCCGGCTGGGAGAATTTCCCCATTCGCGAAAAAATCAGCAGTCATTTTCATATCCCGGCCACACTGGAAAACGACGCTAATGTGGCGGCCTGGGGTGAATACTGGGCCGGGGCCGGAAAAGGAAAACACTCACTCGTTATGTTTACCCTGGGAACTGGCATCGGAGGTGGAATCGTTTATCATGGCCGATTTATTCGCGGCTTTTACGATACCGCCGCCGAACTGGGACACATTACCGTCGAACCCAACGGTCGAAAATGTAATTGCGGCCAGCGGGGATGCGTCGAGGCTTATGCCTCAGCCGCCAACACCGCCAAAATCGCCGTAGAAGGCTTACAAGCCGGGGCGAAAAGTTCCATGAAGGCGATTTACGATCGCGGTGAACCGATTAACACGGAAATCATTCTCGATCACATGCTCAAAGGAGACCAATACGCCCGCGATCTATGGCATCAGACGTGCCGATACCTCGCCATCGCTTGTGAAGATATGAATCATGTCATAAACCCGGAACTGATCGTCTTAGCCGGCGGAATGGTCGGCGCGGGTGATCATTTGCTTCTACCGGTACAAAAATATTACGAAGAATTGCAGGGATATGTATTCCACGGAAATTCCTCACAAATCGTCCTGGCCAAATTAGGCGGCGACGCCGGACTCGTGGGTGCCGCAGGCGCCGCCAAATTAAATGAGGAGCTAGGCGAATTATAATTCGCTTTCACGACCGCCTACTTCTTACTCTTTTTCGCCTGGTCCAACGCCGACGAGAACCATCCGCCGGAAGGTTTTGACGAAAAGGCCGGTTTCGCCGCCTTGCTGATATTTGGCTTACCCTCCGCCTTCTTCTGTGATTTTGGTTCCTCCGACTTTTCCGAATCATTCTTCATCGACAGCGCAATCCGTTTGCGGGCAAGATCAACCTCCGTAACCGTCACCAGAACCTTCTGATTCACCTTGACCACTTCCGACGGGTCTTTGACAAAATGGTCCGACAATTGGCTGATGTGGACCAAACCATCCTGATGCACTCCGATGTCCACAAACGCCCCAAAAGCCGTAACGTTCGTCACAATCCCTGGCAGTTTCATCCCCGGCCTGACGTCCTCGATCTTTTCCACACCCTGGGCAAATTGAAATACTTCAAATTTGTCTCGCGGATCGCGTCCGGGTTTGGCCAATTCCGACAAGATATCCGTCAGCGTCGGCAAGCCCGCCTTTTCGGTCACATATTTTTTAAGATCGATCTTTTTGCGTAGTTCATCAACACGCATCAGGTCCTGAACCGAGCAACCGAGATCGGCCGACATCGTATCGACAATCGGATAACTTTCCGGGTGAACGGCGCTCGTATCGAGTGGATTAGCACCATCCCGAATGCGAAGAAATCCCGCCGCCTGCTCAAACGCCTTAGGACCAAGCCGCGAAACTTTTTTAAGCTCCTGGCGCGACTTGAACGGTCCATTTTCATTCCGGTACGAAATAATATTCCCCGCTAATTGCGGACCCAAACCGGACACATAAGTTAGCAGTTCTTTACTGGCGGTATTGACCTCTACCCCGACACTGTTTACGCAACTGGCAACGACGTCGTCCAGGCTTCGACGCAAGGCCGTCTGATCCACGTCATGCTGATATTGTCCGACTCCGATGGACTTGGGATCGATTTTCACCAGTTCCGCCAACGGGTCCATCATCCGACGACCGATGGAAACCGACCCCCGAACCGTAAGGTCATAATCGGAAAATTCCTCCCTCGCCACCTCCGAAGCCGAATAAATCGACGCGCCGCTTTCATTGACCATGACCACCAGGATAGACGCCGGAAGACCGATCAATTGGATAAACGTCTGTGTCTCTCGGCTGGCCGTACCGTTGCCGATGGCAATCGCCTCAATCTTGAATCGTTCACAAAGAGCCATGATCGTCAGTTTCGCATCCGATTGTGTGGGAAAAATCACGTCGTGGTGCAGCAATTTCCCCTGCCGGTCCAAACAGACCACCTTGCATCCGGTTCGAAACCCCGGGTCAATCGCCAGCACATTTTTCTGTCCCAGCGGCGGAGCCATCAGAAGTTCCCGCAGGTTCTCGGCAAATACTTTGATCGCCACTTCATCGGCACGCTTCTTAGCCTCCATGCGGATTTCCGTCTCCATCGACGAAAGCAGCAGCCGTTTGTAACTGTCTTGAACGGCCTCTTTCACCTGTTGCGAAACCGGACCATCGCCCTTGACGGCAAGCGATTCTAATATCGCAATCGCTTCCTCTTCCGGCGGTGCCACGCGCAGGGTCAGAACCCCTTCATTTTCACCCCGCATCATGGCCAGCACACGATGCGAAGGCGCCGTCGCCACCGGTTCGCTCCAATCAAAGTAATCCTTGAATTTAATCCCTTCCTCTTTTTTCTCCTCGATCACGGTTGAGATGAACATGCCTTTTTGATTGAAAAAATCCCGCATCTTCGCCCGGGCGGCCTGATCTTCATTGACGCGTTCGGCGATAATGTCTCGTGCCCCGGCCAAAGCGTCTTGGGCCGTTTCCACTCCCTTTTCAGCATTCACAAACGTCTGTGCCTCAGCCACTGGATCAATCGGCCCCTGCGCCCAAAGAAGGTCGGCTAGCGGTTCCAACCCTTTTTCCTTCGCGATGGTGGCTCGCGTTCGCCGTTTCGGACGATAGGGCAGATAAATATCTTCCAGCACCGCCAACGTTTGGGCCTCTTGAATCTTTTCCTTCAACTCATCGGTCAGCAGATTCCGCTCATCGAGCGATTTTAAAATCGCTTCCCGGCGCGTATCCAGTTCCATCAATTGAATAAGCCTGTCCCGGATGGCCGTAATTTGAACCTCGTCAAGCGAACCGGTAGCTTCTTTCCGATACCGTGCGATAAAAGGAACGGTAGCATCTTCCTCAAGAAGAACACCTGTCGCCAGGACCTGGGTGGGATTTAACTTCAGTTCCGCCGCGATCTTTAAAATATGCAGTTCGTTCATCTAATCCTCAAAAGAAGAATGGGAAACAGCAGGCTGTTTCCCATTCTTTAAATTACAGTTCGTGTAAAGTATTCAACAATTTAGTTGGCTTTTGCCGGTGCCTTGGGTGCCATACGCATTCCAGGCGGCATTCGCATGGCCGGTCCGGTGGTCGGCGGGGTCTTTAAGATTTCCAGCAATTCCACTTCAAAGACGAGCGTGGAATTACCCTGAATATTGGTTCCGCCCGGTCGGCTGGGGGGAGCGCCACGTTCACCGTAACCCAGGTTGGCCGGAATGAACAGTTCATATTTGGACCCGACTTTCATCAACTGCAAAGCTTCGGACCAGCCGGGGATAACGCCTCGGACCGGAAACTCGGCCGGTTGACCCGGTTTGGAGCTATCGAATTCTTTTCCATCGACCAGCGTGCCGCGATAGTTGACCTTGACCATATCGGTGTCTTTGGGCATTACACCCGTTCCTTCTTTAATGATTTTGTATTGCAGACCGCTCTTGGTGGTCTTGACGCCATCTTTCTTGGCGTTTTCAGCGAGGTACTTCGTGCCCTTCTCCAGATTTTCCTTGGCGATCTTGGCCTGTCGTTCCATCATTCCCTTTTGAAGATTCATGAAAGTGCTCTGCACCTCTTCCTGGGTCATGTCCCGAGGTTTATCGTTGACCACGTCTTCGATAGCTTTGAAGAGGATCGGAAGATTGATTTGGATATCACCGGATTTAATCCCGTTATTGAGGCTTTGTCCGATGTTCATACCGATGGCATAACTGAGTTTGTCTGTGTCATTGTCAAAGGCGGACTTTTTCGGGGCGGGCACATCCTTTTTCACGGGTTCTGTGGGGGCTGCTTCCTTCGTGTCGGCCGTCACCACTGAAAACGTTGTCAGGAGGATGGCGGCAATCGTCGTCAAAATCAATGTCTTTTTCATATTCACTTCCTTTATTAAAAAATGGTTATTGAGTGTCATAGTCTCTCATGCCCCGATGGAAATAACAACGAAAATTTTATTTTTTTACCAAAAATTAGACTAAAATCCGCACCCGGACCGTCATAATGGTGGATGAACGTTCAATCCTTCGTTGAGGGCACTTGGATATGCTGGAAGACCGGCGTTTGCTGAAAAAACTGCACCAGGGCGATCAAAACGCTTTACGGAGCATCTATGAAAAGCACAAGGACGATCTGATCACGGTCGCCCGGTGCCTGCTCGGGGATGTTGCCGCCGCCGAGGATTGCCTGCACGATGTTTTCGTGTTTTTCGCCGCCAATCCTTCAGCCATTAACATCCGCAGCAGTTTGAAAGGATATCTGATTGCCAGTATCGCCAATCGTGCCCGCGACCAGCTTCGTAAACGATCCAGACAGCCGGTCTTGATCGCCGAAGTCCCCGATCCGGTCGGACGCGACGCGGAACCGGGCGTACAAATGATGGATTGCGAGGAAACGAATCGTGCTGTGGCAGCCCTGGCCGAGTTGCCGTTTGAACAGCGCGAGGTAATTACCCTGCATCTTCAAGGCGAGATGACGTTCAAGGAAATTTCCGAACTCCAGGATGTTTCGATCAATACTCTGCAAAGCCGGTACCGGTATGGACTCGATAAACTGCGTACGCTTCTAAATACAGGAGCACAAAAATGAAACCTGCAGATAACATAGAACAATTAATTAAAGAATTTCGTGTAAGGACGACCGATGCGGCGGACCGGCGAATCTTAACCGCCGCCGCAAAGGCCCTGGAACAATCTGTAAAACCCCGTGTTGATAATAATCGATCAACCCATTTTATGAGGAGATTTATTATGAAAAATTCATGGACTAAATTTGCGACCGCCGCGGCGGCGCTGATTATTGCGGCTGTGCTTTTTGTGACGTTTGTCGATAAAACAAGCACCCCGGCCTACGCCATCGAGCAGACGATTGCAGCCAGCCATAGTGTGCGGTACTTGCACATTAAGGCGCAGATAATTGCATCACCCAACCAGGGAAACGCCCAAGTTTGGCTTCACTTTGCTGAGACCGGCGAACTCTTTCGTTGCCGACTGGAAATGTCGAAAGGCTCGCCGAACGTGATTGTCTATCACGATAACGTGACGGATTTCTGGCATGAGAAAAAAAAGATGCTCATGACCTTTAAGAATCAAGCCTTTGCCGCGGATGCGGTAAAGGCTATGCAAGAGATGGATCCTAAACTATCCGTACAGAATCTGAAGAATTTGCAGAGTGAAGGGAAGGTTAAAATCGAGATTCAGGAATTTTCAAATAAAAGTGATCCTGTGATTTTAACTGCGACCTATTTGCCGGGAAGTCCCACACCGGACAGACGGTTGGTTTTGTATATTGATCAGGAGACCAAGCTGGTAGCGAAGATGGACCGTTATACACTTATCAAAGACGAATATGTTCTCCAAAAACAGTTGGAATTCCTGGAATACAATAAGCCGATTGATGATAAGATGTTTGTGCTGGATGTTCCGCCCGATACCATCCGCTATGATCAAACCAAACCGGAGGTGGGATTGGCTCAGGGAACGCTAACCCAGGAAAAAATTGTGGTTAAAGTGGCACGTGAATTTTTTGAAGCTCTCATTGCCAAAGATTATGTTCGGGCCAGCAAAGTTTTTGCGGGTGCCCAGCCTGAATTTCTTGAAAAAATGCTCAATAGGGAAGGCCCCTTTCATTTAATGAGAATTATCTCGATTGGCAAACCTGTGGATTGTCCCAGCAAGGACAAGGAAGAAGGTAAACTATTCCGCGTTCCGTGTGTGCTTGAAATTGAGAAGGATGGTGTGAAATCGAATTGGTCTTCCAGTCCCATTATCGGGCAAATTCATGAGCAACCGGATCGATGGACGATTACCGGCGGAATTTAAATTGATACGGTAAAATATTAATCAAGCGTCATGGGCAAGACAAATCGTCTTGCCCATGATTTTTATTCCTGGCATACTAGCCCCCGATGGTAATCGGGGGTTCCTTTCCGGAGGTTACGAAACGTGTCTGACAAGAACCCCTCCTGGGTCATCGTCCGGCTTGACCGGACGATCCAGTTTTTTCTTTATGTAATTTTTCCCACACATTTCATATGTCGGAAACCGTTGGCTTTCCGCTGGAGTTACCCCCGCGAAGGCGGGGGCGAGATGAACCGTATACGAGCCGCGACCGTGAGGGAGCGGGCAATTAATTTTGTCACCCGCTCCCTCACGGTCGCGGCTCATATATTGCGTGAAAAGCTTGTTACACACAAAAAAACCGAGGGTATATATATTGTTTGCTTTTTCCGTTAAAATTCACTAGAAGAATTTGATGTTGTTATTTACAGGATAGGAAAAATGTATGGATTGACCGTTTTTGAATTTACCATGCTGATCGGGCTGGGGGGGGTGATCGCGGGGTTTTTAGGGTCTCTGACCGGCCTGGGCGGTGGGGTGGTGATCGTTCCCCTTTTATCGCTGGTCTTTGGTGTTGATATTCGCTATGCCATCGGGGCTTCGCTGGTATCGGTGATCGCCACTTCCTCGGGGTCCGCCGCCGCTTATGTCAAGGAAGGTTTGACCAATATCCGAATCGGTATGTTCCTCGAAATCGCCACCACACTGGGCGCCCTGGTCGGGGCTTTTCTGGCCGCGAAAATTTCCACCGGGTCCATTGCCGTGGTATTCGGCATCATCTTGTTCGTTTCCGCCTGGTTATCAAGCCGGCATCGACCTGAATATCTGGAAAACCAAAAGCCTCATCCCCTGGCGGTTCGTTTGAAAATGAATGGCAGCTACCCAACCCCGGCCGGGCCTTGTTCCTATACCGTGCAGGGAGTTCCCGCCGGTTTCAGCATGATGTTTGTCGCGGGAATCATCTCCGGTCTTTTGGGGATCGGCTCCGGGGCCTTTAAAGTGCTGGCGATGGATCAGGTCATGCGGATTCCCTTTAAGGTCTCCACCACCACCAGCAACTTTATGATCGGAGTAACAGCGGCCGCCAGTGCGGGAGTTTATCTCAACCTGGGATATATCGACCCGGGACTGGTCATGCCGGTGATGCTGGGCGTGCTGGCCGGTTCCCTGATCGGGACTCGCGTACTGGTTTTAGCTCATACCAGGATACTTCGAATTATCTTCAGCGGGGTCATTTTTGTTTTAGCCCTTGAAATGATTTATAACGGTCTCGCCGGAGGGTTGAAATGAACCCCCACAAGAATAAATCATCCTGGAACGATTTTACTGTTGAGCAAATTATCGGGAACCTTTTAAGAATCGGGGTCCTGACCGCTGCCGGTATCGTCATCATCGGTGGAATTATTTATCTGATTCGTTTTGGACATTCACGAACCAACCTGGAAATTTTTCATGGCGAACCTGCGGATTTACGAACCGTCGGGGGAATCGTAAAAAGGGCTTTCACCCTGAGCGGCAGGGGATTAATCCAACTGGGGTTGCTTGTCTTGATCGCAACCCCAGTAGCCCGAGTCGCCTTTTCCCTCGTGGCCTTTATCCTGGAAAGGGATAGAAATTACATTATCATAACTCTGGTCGTGCTTTCGATTCTCCTTTTCAGTTTGATGGGTGGCAGGCTGTAACTCTTCTTGCAAAATATGTTTTAAACATTAAAATATTACGCTTTGCTGTAATTTCTGAAAGATCATCATGGCGATGGAAGAAAAACAAGCTTGGGTGGCGCGCATTAAGGAGTTGGTCATCGGCGGTGCGCGAAACCCTTTCGAGCAGGGAGTATTTCATAAAATCTCCTTGATTGCGTTTTTCGCCTGGGTTGGTCTGGGGGCCGATGGTCTATCCTCCTCCTGTTACGGTCCGTCGGAAGCGTTTATGAATTTAAAGGGACACAATTTCCTTGCCATTTTCGTCGGATTGGGAACCGTGCTGACGATCTTCGTCGTCAGCTCCAGTTACTCGCAGATCATCGAATTGTTTCCTACAGGCGGCGGAGGGTATCTGGTCGCCAGTAAACTCCTCTCGCCCACCGTCGGAATGATCTCCGGCTGCGCTTTATTAATTGATTATGTGTTGACGATTACGATTTCCATCGCCAGCGGGGCCGATGCCATCTTCAGCTTCCTGCCGGCGTCCGTCTTCAGATTCAAAATAGAATTCGCGATTCTCGGATTAATCCTGCTGACCATATTAAACATGCGCGGAGTTAGAGAATCAGTCCTGGCACTGGTGCCTATTTTTTTGATTTTCGTTATTTCCCATGTCTTTGTCATCCTGTACGCCATGATCGCCCATGCCATGGATTTTCCAGCCGTCGTGCAGGGAGCCGCGACTGATATTCAACGAACTCGATCGGAGCTTGGACTGTTCGGAATGATCTTCATCATTCTTCGCGCCTATAGTATGGGGGCGGGAACCTACACCGGTATCGAGGCCGTCAGTAACGGTCTGCCAATCCTACGTGAGCCGAAAGTGCAAACCGGAAAACGCACGATGCACTACATGGCCATCTCTCTTTCGTTCATGGTCATGGGTCTGATGCTGGCCTACCTGCTTTACAACGTGCATGGTGATCCTGAAAGCAAAAAAACTTTGAATGCGGTTCTTTTTGAAAGTGTTACCGCGCATTGGCCCAAGTCCTGGAGTCTTTCATTTATCTTCATCACTCTCGTCTCCGAAGCCGCCATCCTTTTCGTGGCCGCCCAGGCGGGTTTTCTCGACGGCCCCCGCGTTCTGGCCAATATGGCGCTGGATAGATGGATGCCCACCCGTTTCGCCATCTTGAGCGACCGGCTGGTGACCCAGAACGGAATCCTCCTGATGGGGGTTGCCTCTTTGATCATGATGGCGATGACCAAGGGAAGGGTGGACCTTCTGATCGTGCTTTACAGTATCAACGTCTTTATTACCTTTAGCCTCTCGCAACTGGGCATGGTCCGTCATTGGTGGCTGGAACGCTTGACCGGTCAATCCTGGAAAAGAAAGTTTGGCATCAATGGAATCGGTTTGGTCCTGACACTCTTTATTCTTTTCTCCGTCACCATCATCAAGTTTAATGAAGGCGGATGGATCACCCTCGTTGTTACCGGTAGCCTGGTCGGACTGGTTGCCCTGATCAAAAAACATTACGACAATACCGGCCAATTGATGCGGAGGCTCGATGGATTGGTTTACACCGCCACGTCGAACGGAGAAAACTTACTCGGCGATAAAATTGAAAAACCGATTCGTTCCCTCGATCCAGATGCCAAAACCGCCGTTTTGCTGGTAAACGGATTTAACGGCCTGGGCCTGCACACGCTCTTCAGCATCATCCGCCTCTTCGGCGATTTTTATAAAAACTTCATTTTCGTTCAGGTCGGCGTGATCGATGCCGGAAATTTCAAAGGCTCCGAAGAAGTGGAAAAACTCCAGGAGCATATCCGGAAAGAAGTGAATCGGTATGTCGAGTTTATGGGAAAGCACGGATATTATGCCGAAGGAATTACCTCGGTCGGTATTGATATTGTCGATCAGGTTACGCAGGTCGCCCCGAAGCTTCAACAGCGATTCCCCCAAGCCGTATTCTTCGGCGGGCAACTTGTTTTTCCCAAAGACACCGTCTTGTCCCGCTGGCTTCACAACTATATCGCCTTTTCCGTCCAGAGACGATTTTACCGCATGGGAATCCCCTTTGTGGTATTACCGATCCGCGTTTAGAATTCACAAGGAATAGAATTTAACTAGCCCCCGATGGCAATCGGGGGTTCTTTTCTCGAAATATTCCGTCGGGCGTTGAGTAAAAAACCAAAAATAAATATTTTCTATCCATCCTTGGTTTTGAAAGTACGCGTATAACCAACCACCAATAAGACACTTACGGCCTATTTGCTCGGAAATATTTTTTTATTGTGACGCTTGACTTTCTTTTTTTTTCTGGTATGCTTGCTATGCTGAAGCTAGCAGTTAGATGCTAGCGACGAGATGTGTTTTTAAAAGAATTAAATTTATTTTAAAAATTTTAAAAAAGGACTTGACGTCTCGCGAAAAAAGAATAATATTATCAACCTTCGATAAGGTGTGATAAAGCGGAAAAATTAGCGACGGGCTTGCGGTTAGTCGGCCCTCAAAAGCTTGACCTAACTGACTAAGTCGGTCGCCAAATTTTTCGGTGGAAAAAATTAAAAGAGGCACGACCGTAAGGGAGTGTTTCTCTTAAAAAAAAGCTCTTTGAAAACTAAACAGTTCGATGCCGCAAGATTGTGAGATGCACCTGAATGTGAATGTCATTTAAAGGCCTTCACAATTCCAATGAACCTGTACCAGCCAGGGCAGGTTTATTTAACCGCCGTGCTTGCACGGCGGTCCAATCAAATCCAAAAGATTTTTCCCAGGCATTTCTCTTCGGAGAAACGCATGGGTTTATCGATTAAAAATTGGAAGGGTTTGATCCTGGCTCAGAGCGAACGCTGGCGGCGTGGTTAAAGCATGCAAGTCGTACGGATTACTTTTGAGGGTAACTTTGAAGGTAGTTAGTGGCGCAAGGGTGAGTAACGCGTGGGTAACGTACCCCGGACACGAGGATAGCCGGTCGAAAGGCCGGGTAATACTCGATGATGTCATCGGACCGCATGGTCTGATGATCAAAAGATGGCCTCTATTTATAAGCTATTGGTCTGGGCGCGACCCGCGTCCTATCAGCTAGTTGGTGAGGTAATGGCTCACCAAGGCTAAGACGGGTAGCTGGTCTGAGAGGACGACCAGCCACATCGGGACTGAGACACTGCCCGGACCTCCACGGAGGGCTGCAGCAACGAATATTCCGCAATGCGCGAAAGCGTGACGGAGCGACGCCGCGTGTGGGACGAAGCCCTTCGGGGTGTAAACCACTGTCGGGGTTAAGCAAACGAAAAGATCAAATAGGTCTCGTAGATGAGCTATCCCAAAGGAAGCCACGGCTAACTCTGTGCCAGCAGCCGCGGTAAGACAGAGGTGGCAAGCGTTGCTCGGAATCACTGGGCTTAAAGGGTGTGTAGGCGGTTCGGTAAGCATTTTGTGAAAGCCCCAGGCTCAACCTGGGAACTGCAGGATGTACTGCCGAGCTTGAGGCAAGTAGAGGTCACTGGAACTCTGGGTGGAGCGGTGAAATGCGTAGATATCCAGGGGAACGCCAATGGCGAAGGCAGGTGACTGGGCTTGTTCTGACGCTGAGGCACGAAAGCGTGGGTAGCAAACGGGATTAGATACCCCGGTAGTCCACGCCCTAAACGATGTACACTAGCTTAAGGAACTACTGACAGTTTCTGAAGCGTAGGAAAACCGTTAAGTGTACCGCCTGGGGAGTACGGTCGCAAGATTAAAACTCAAAGGAATTGACGGGGGCTCACACAAGCGGTGGAGCATGTGGCTTAATTCGAAGCAACGCGAAGAACCTTACCTGGGTTTGACATGCACGGATGACGTCTTGGAAACAGGATTGTCTGCCCTTGTGGTGAAACGTGCACAGGTGCTGCATGGTTGTCGTCAGCTCGTGCCGTGAGGTGTTGGGTTAAGTCCCGTAACGAGCGAAACCCTTGTCGATAGTTGCCATCAGGTCAAGCTGGGCACTCTATCGAGACTGCCGGCGTTAAGCCGGAGGAAGGTGGGGATGACGTCAAATCATCATGGCCTTTATGCCCAGGGATGCACACGTGCTACAATGCCCGGTACAAAGCGACGCAAAACCGCAAGGTCAAGCAAATCGCAAAAAACCGGGCCCAGTTCAGATTGCGGTCTGCAACTCGACCGCATGAAGTTGGAATCGCTAGTAATCGCGTATCAGCTACGACGCGGTGAATATGTTCCTGAGCCTTGTACACACCGCCCGTCAAGCCATGGGAGTTGGGACCGCCCGAAGTCCGATCAGCCAACCGTAAGGAGGCGTCGGCCGACGGCGAGCTCGATGACTGGGGCTAAGTCGTAACAAGGTAGCAGTACGGGAACGTGCGGCTGGATCACCTCCTTTCTAAAGGATTATTTAGAACCGAAAAAAGGGAAACCAATTTTCGGAATGGATGGTCAGCACTTTTTTGGACTGGTTCGAAAGGATCAGTTTCGGGTACTCGCATCGGTACCCTTCGGACATCGAACTGTAAGTTTATTCACCGGCCGTGGTAGGCAACTATCGCGGCCGGTACTTTTTTTACTTGGAAATGAAACCTTATCAACGTAAAATTCATCGTATATTTCAAGATTAAGATGGGTTTAAGAAAACCCACTACGAAAATAAATAATATGAACACAGATAGAAATATAGAGAAAAAGACGCATACGATCATTGCACCAATTCCGAGACTCACCATACCAGAGGCGTCTTACAAACAGACTTTTTTGTTTCCACCTTATATAACCATTTCTCAAATGAATCCTCAACTCAGAACTTGTCTCTTGGAAGCAAGCCTGAAAGACAACCAAAGAAGAGATGATGAAAAGGAAAAGATACGAGAAATAATTTTGCAGAGTGACATTGTTTTTTTTGTTGAATTGGATTTACACACCTTTGAAAAACAAGATTTTTTTCTGCAAATAACTTTCCCACCTATCGCATATATTATTTTAAAACGAATTTGTGATTTGATGCGTTTATTTGCAGACATCCCCGGAATCACAGACGAGATATATTGGTTTCACAATACGGATAAAACAGATACGATTAATCAAAATACCCTCTCGTCTAAATTATGTCTTGATGTAAATCCTTTGAGGGAACATATTTATCTGGAAAATCAAAATGATAATATTGATATCCAATTTGTACTTGCACTATTTTCATTGGAAAAATTTTGGAACAAATTAAAATCCTTTTCTCAAGTTGAATCACTTCTAGGCTTTTTGACCGATAAAGAAACCGTCAGCAAGCTGATTACAAGAGGAAATGATGAAGCAAAGTGTAAAACCGAACATTTTGTATTGGATGTTTATGATGAACGACGATCGGTTTCACCTCATGAGGAGGATGATTCTACCGTCTCTTTAAATTTATCGAAACAGCAAATACGATGGTTTGCTATGGGCATGGGTGCAGCTTATTGGGACGAACTCATAAATTTTGAAGAAATTCAAAACAGAAAACCCCAAAAACAAAGGCTATTTCGTGCTTTTCAAATCTTCACAAATTGTTTCCGTCTTAAGAATCCTTTGAGATTTGCCTCATTCATTACCTGTTTAGAGGCGCTCTTCAGCACAGATTCCAGTGAACTGTCTTATCAATTATCTTCCCGTATTGCATGGCTTTTGAAACCGGATGATTTTATAGGAAGGAGGGAAATCTTCGATCAAGTTAAGAAACTTTACGGTTTTCGGTCAAAAATCGTTCATGGTGACGTGTATAAATATGAAGAAATGGCCGAAAATGACGAGAAGGCCTTATCTATTGTCAGACAATGTTTTTGGAAGATTTTGTCCGACGATGAAATATATAAACTTTTTTGTGAGGATACAAAAAAGCAGTGTGATGAATTCCTTAAACACTTATTTCTTGGCAGGCCCAGCGAAATACCGGATAAATAAAATGGAACATCATGTGGAAAAGTTGATTGAAAACGATCTAAGACAGACGTTTGAACAGATGCTAGCCTCACGAGTAAAACGGCGGTTGGATGTCAAGCCGCATCCCCTTACGCCAAACCATCATTTTGCACCCGTCTCATCCGAATGTTATGATTTATTTCGCGATGGATACTTTTATGGATGCGTTTCTCTTGTTCAATCTGTGGCTGAGGGCTTGGTAAAATTTTTATGCCTGAGAAATTGTTGGAAGCCAGACAAAGTCTTTGAAAAAAACGTGGATAAATTATTCGAAAGATATTGCATATCAAACGAATTGAAGGAGCATTTACTCCAAATTTGGAAAGAGCGAGATAACTACCACCACATGAATCAAAACATAGAAAAGAATCATAAAAACCTTGAAGACCAAGCAAGAGAGAAACTGGAACTCCTCAACAAAATCGAAAGTGATATTTTTTTCTTTGCCGTCAAAGACGGGAAAATCGTCCCCAGTAATCCTAAATATTGGGATAGTAAAAACGGTAAAGCACCAGTATTTTTACGGTGTATGTAAAGGTTTGTATCGAATATAGGCAGGTATCAAATAATTGAATAGGAAATACACTTATGGTTGTAAAGATCAAAACCCCAAAAGAGAAAATTAAAACTTCGAGCCGCGAGTCTGTTATTCAGCTTTTGAAGAAAAATCGATCCCGGATAAAAAAATTCGGTGTCCAGCGGTTGGGAATTTTTGGTTCGATCTCGCGAAACGAAGCTGGCGTCCGAAGCGACGTGGATATCCTTGTGGATTTTAACGAGACCACTTATCGGAAATATATTGACCTGAAATCGCTTCTGGAAAAAATTCTGGGCCGAAGGGTGGATTTGCTTACTCCGCCTGCCTTGGAGAACCGGCTTAAAGATAATGTTTTAAAGGATTTGATTGATGTCCAGGTCAGCTAAAGAGCGATTGTTGGATATTCTCGACGCTATCGCCGCGATTGACGGCTATGTGGAAGGGATGAAATATGCCGATTTTCTTGCCGACCGCAAAACGCGGGATGCGGTCGTGCGAAATATCGAAGTGATTGGTGAGGCCGCCCGGTCTTTGCCAGCACGGTTCAAAGAAAAATATTCTGATGTTCCCTGGACAGAGATCGTCGGCATGCGAAACGTTGTCGTTCATCACTACTTTGGAATTTTATCCGACGTGGTTTGGAATATCGTCAAACAGGAACTGCCCGAACTTGAATCTCACGTAAAAAAAATCCTTGTAAAAACTCAATAGGTTATGAAACAGAAAACAAAAAAATCCAAACCCCTCTCTGTCCAAAATATCGATATGCAAATGCTCAGGGATAATCTCAAGCGAAGTTACGCCGAGCGAATTCGTCGCCATCAGATTGCCCTTGAGACCATGGAAAAACTTCAAAGGGCTAAATTCCTATGAGCAAATCATTTTTAACACTTTTGGAATTGCTGGCCAAAAACGAAGTTGAATTCGTTATTATAGGCGGTTTTGCCGGCGTGGTTCACGGCTGTATTTATGTTACGCAGGATGTCGATATTTGCTGTGATTTTTCAGTTCCAAACCTTTTACTACTTGCTAAAGCTCTTAAAATTGTACACCCCGTCCACAGAATGACGCCCGCCCGTTTGAAATTGGAACTGAACAAAAAAAATGCCGCACAGTTTAAAAATTTGTACTTGGATACCGATATCGGTCAGCTTGATTGCCTAAGCTTCGTTCAAGGCGTGGGCGATTTTCACAAGGTCAGGGAAAGCAGCCAGCTCATTGAAGTTGAAGGCGTTAAAATGAGGGTACTTAATATTGAAGCTTTGATAGAATCTAAAAAGGCAATGGGGCGTCCTAAGGACCGCTTGATGATCGAACAGTCAAAAAGAATCAAGAAAGATCGAGGTAAATCTAAAAAATAATCAGACGCTCTGGCATTCTTGAAGATGAGCGGCTCGGGATTTTGCGGCTGATCTAAAATCGCGGATCAAACTGTATTGTGCTTGATTGGTGATCTGGAAGCCTGCGTATTTGATAATTAGACGTTCCAAAAGGGCGGCTGGAGCGGATTTGATTTGCTCGATATCGTTGCAGATTGAAGCGATTTGATCCAGGTCCGCCGGTTTTATGGGCATGGACAAACTGTCGGTGAGTTTTACGATGTCCTGATATCGGCCTTCCTGCCATCGTTGAGAAACAAGATTCATCCAGCCGTTGACCGGCCAGGCTGATTTTGGGGCGGGGGCTTCCATATCGTGCCACTGGATATTATGGCCGCGGATGATACGTTTTGTCTCGCCTTGATCGTGCTCGATAAATGTTAATTGGATATGGCGCGCGAGTGAAAATTTTAGGCCGATGGTAACCGACACGCACTCTCTGATGGAAGCAGGGATGGCCATCAGCAGCCATTGGAACGTTTCAAAAGGGGAGGGAGCATCGACGACAATCGATAAATTATTGCTTAACGCCGATTCTATAATCTGACAAACATGGTCCATTTGAAAGGGCGGCTGCAAGTTTTGTTCGGGAATGACCAGTTCCAGCGGATCGAGGCGGGTTACGGGGTTAAGGATTCTTGAATTTCCAATCGCCTGGCCTATGGCGGCATGGACGAGGACGGGATCGAATTTGAATTGCTCAAAGGCCTCGCGATCGAGGATTGCTATGTGTGTATAAACTCGATTTCCGCCTCGGCAGGTCTGTTCGGTCCCGGCGTAACAGGAATAGCCAATGCAATATCGGCCCGTGGTTAAACGGTAACTGGATAAACCAATCGCGGAATCGGACTCGTTGCATAACCCGTCATGCGAAACAGATCGCTGGGTGATTTCCGTTCGTTCGCTATTGCTTACGCCCGGACTGGCGGCGATGAGGCGATATCCTTCGCCCATCGGCGAACGTATGGACGTAAAGACGGATTGATCGGCGGGGAGTTTCATAGTTGATTGATTACCCATTCAAATGGCTCCAAAATACCCTGAAGGGCGGTATGCAGGGGAATGGGCACAACGCATTCGTCATTTTCGCCCGCCGCAAAACCAAGCGACCCCACCGCGCTGCAGGCGAAAAACTCCACGTTTTCGAATCGGCTTTCGCACATATTCCAAAGACGATATAAATTAGCCCGGACAAACTGGCGGGGGTTGTCGAAACATTCCGGGCAGTAATCGGATTTGCATAAAACCACGGCAGTCGGAGTTTTAATCCGCTGATTGCGTTTTCCGGCCAAGGCGGAATCGATATAGCTCATCATCTTCAATGCGAAGAAATCCGGGCGCGAGGAACCATTGGCCGCCAACGCGGCATCGACGAGTAAAAGGGTTCCCGCGGATTTTGTGACCAGATTGCGAATCACGCGAAAGGTCTGCGGGGTGGCGACCTCGGCGGCCAGAGATTCCCCGGCCATATCCGGCATGATCAGGTCGATCCAGTTGGATTTATTCTTTCGTTTGCATATCTGGTAATAGGCCCAATACCATTGATTGGTCTCCATCGGTGTTTTCGGTGGAAACACTCGGCTGGCCATGTGGCTGATGACTGTTTGTTGAAGATCGATGGAATAAGGCCCCTTGGGAATGGCTTCAAAATCCCCCGCCCGCTGCGAGAGCATATCGAGCAGGAAACCCAGATAAACGGTTTTTCCGACGTTGCTTTCCCCGACGATGCTGACAATCTGAGGCTCCCGCTGCTGGGCCGCCGAATCGTGAACAAGGGCGAGCGGCGCGGAGCACTCCCGGCAGAGAACGGCCTCAGTCGGGTTATCTGTTCCGCAGATCAGGCAAGACGTTCCAATTACAGTTTCAGCGTATCCGGCCATCATTTTACTCCTTGTACGTGGCGGGCAAGCCCGCCTGCTAAATTAAGACATTGTACGGGTGTACTAATTGTTGTTATCGCTATCCTGTTTGTCGACATCAAGCGCGCAGCGAAAACCGACATTATGAACACGAAAGAGCACGCCCAATCCTGTTCGGAATAAACTCGTGGCTTGCGAGGGAAAATAAGTGTCAAACGCGCCGCCGCGAATCGATTTCATGAGCATGTCTCCGACCACGGGCCGACCGGCGCTATCGACAACGGAGAAATCCGCATCCGTCCATTCCCAGACGTTTCCCACCAACTGCATGACACCGTTGGGTGCGGCTCCGGCGGGATATTCATTTACGGAAACAGTTCTTCCGATATTGGAAGCCCAGATATTGCAGCGTTTGATGTCCAGGGCATCGCCCCACGGATATCGCCGTAAAACATGCGCGATGCTGCGAATCCGCCAACTGGCTGCCATTTGCCATTGGGCCTCGGTCGGTAATCGAACCCCTGCCCATTGGGCGTAGGCGGCGGCTTCGAAATAACAGACCCCGACGACCGGATGATCGATCAATCCTTTTTCATGACGACCATGCTCCCAGAATCTTGGACCGGGATGTTCGGTGCGGTCTTTAAAATCGATCAGGTGAGGCCAGATATCTTTAGGCCACAGATCAAGATTCGCGTATCCATCGGCATCGACGAATTTCTGGAACTGAGCATTGGTGACCGCGCACCTGGCAAGAAGAAACGGCTCGGTTTGGATGTCCGTTTCCGGACAACCGGGATAATCGTTCACGGTTTGCGCCAGCGCCGCGTATCCTTCGGGAACGAGCGCAAATTGTTCGTCGAGCTTTTGACTCGCCGATTGACGAATGGTGGAAAGCTGCGGATGATCCTGCCACTGGTCGCAATCGGCCAGAATCCTGGCGTAGCGCTCCAGTTGCAGACACTGTTTCAAGGGATCGCTATCCAGCGCCAGGATGTCGGCGGGAACATAGGGTTCCTGGTGGCGGGCCTTGGGAGGTGGAGACGCCTTTTCCTTGTTCCGACCATTTTGTCTTCGAGAAAAAAGATTCAGAGCCATGATTATTTACCCTCCGCGCCGATAGCCCGACGTTTGGCGTCACGACAAAGTTTCTGGAACCGTTCAACGGAAGTCTTTACCTGACTGTTTTGCATTAAACCACTATCGACCACCAGATCGGTTTTCTCATTGGCGACTTTGTTCAATTCCTGGTTCAATTCCGACTGCAATCCGGAAAGACTATTACGCGTTGCGCTGAGTTCTTGCGCTTTGGTTTCCCATTCCTTCTTAAACACGGCGACGCGCGTTTCCTGTTGATCTAACTCTTCACGCCGCCGCTCGAGCGTGGTAGCCATATTGGAAAGGTCCGATTCTCGCTTTTGGATGTATTCTTCCTCTTTCACGATTTCCTGCCGCTGGGAAGCCAGTGCTTCCTGCTCGCGACCGAATGTATTTTGTTCCTGTTTAAGTTGTTTTTCCCGCTCGGCCAACGCGGCTTCTCGTTCAGTGATCTCTTTCTGAGCGGTCTCTAATTTCCGGCAGTGGTTTTCGCGTTCGTCGAGTTGACTTTTTTGCTGTTCAAATTGTTCTTCCATCGCTTGTCGGCAGGCCCCCAGCGAACTTGATCTTGCATCCAGCAATTCTCGAAGAGCTTGAACGGACGTTAAAACGTCCTTTCCCATTTCTTCGATATGTCCCACATCGACTACATCCACAACCGCGGTGGTTTCCAGTTTATGACTCATTTCAATTATCTCCTCCAAAAGTTTTTTTTGTTCGAGGGCGTAGCGGGGGGTGTTGAAGCAGTCACACTATGTTTTTCCAGCAATTCCCGAACGCTTTTTGTATTACCACTGAGCCGGCGAAGCACTTGTATTTTTCGGGCCGTTTCCGGGTCCAGCGAAGCCAGAAGAGCCTCATCCTCATTCGGCGAGGGCAAAGCTTTCTCTTTGACCGGTTCCGCTATTTTTGGGGGATTGGGCGGACTCGCGGCAGAAGGATTCCTAGTTTGAGCGATAACCCGTTCCCTGGAAACAGCGGGTTTTGTTTGTTGGGTGTTTTGTTGCGTTATTAAACTTTTTAGCGATGTCTGCGCATGGGTGATGGCACCGGACCAGGCCTCCAGTTTGGCATCGAGGTCCGCCAAGGCCTTGGCCATGGTTCCGTCGTCGGCGGGTAATGCTCCCGTCTTTGAAATTTCATCATTTAGTGTTACGACCATAAATCACCTTTGCGTCTTTACAGCAGTTGTGCGGACTAAATAGCCCCCTTTTTAACGCGCCTGTTAAAATGGAGAAGACATCACTCTAATATAATTATACAATACGGGGAAAAACCACGGTGAAAACAAAAGCAAGCCGAACGAAGGTCCTATAAAAAATAATGGCCAAATCCTAATGACTAATGTCTAATCAATGACTAATCCTTATGGTCAATTGTCCCGGTGGAATATTTTTTATGGAGTCCGAACCAAAGTGTTACATGGAACGTGCTGCCCGGCCCTCCAGGACCTTCGGTATTTACATTGGAAGGGCTTTCAACCCAGATCGCGCCATCCATCATGCGAATCAAATGACACGTGAACGACAAACCCGGGCCATTTTCGCGGTTCAAGAAGGTATCGCCCAGTGAAAAAGCGTTCAAAAGTGTTTCGCGGTTTTCCGGAGGAATACCCGGCCCGGTATCGCTGATGGCGAAATGCAGATAGATTTTGTCTTCGTGAACGGATTGAACTTGAAGGTGAAGTCCGACCTCGCCTTTTTCGGTGACTTTGATGGCGTTGGAGAGAAGATTAATAACAACCTGCCTCAGCTGGTCCGCGTCGCCGACCAGGGCATCGGGCACATTATCGTCAACACGCAGGATCATTTTCAATCCATTCTCCTCGGCGGTCCTTGCCAGCGTGTCTAAGGCGGAGTCCAAACTGCTGCGTAAACCAAAGTCGATGGATTTTCTTTCTCCTTCATCCATTTCGTTCCTGGAAAAGTCGTCAACCTTATTGATCAAATCCTGCAGCGAATTAGCCGTTTTCTTCACCGTCCATAAATAGTCTTCCTGCGCCTGGGTCAGATTGGGCTCTAAATTTCCCTTTGTCCAACGGTTGACTTCATTTAATTCTCCCGCTTTCAATTTATAGTCCGAGATATTTCTTTTTAGGTCATCAATCGTTTTTTCCTGGTCCTGACTTCGAAGAAGTAGAGTAATCAAAAGCAACAGCAGTATTAACCCTCCAAAGATCATCAAAGAGTTGACGGGATCGATACCCGTCCTCGTCGCCGCATCGGCAAGATAAGGAATCGGTAAAATAATTTCGCAGCAGATCACAAGCAAAAGTAAATTTATGTATCTTTTCATGTTCTATATCCCTGCCAAATAGACATGGATCTCACTCATCAGTTTTTTCGGCTAATTCGAGGTGGTAGTGAAGAAGTAAATTAGGAATCAAGGATCGATTGATGCTAATGGTGATAAAATTTCGTTGGAAAATAATTATCGGAACTACCAACCCCATTGTCATCCTCCGGCTTGCCCGGATGATCCAGGGGGGGGGCTTCCTCCGTGCATGAAAAAATAGGACTGGATTGTGCCCGGTCAAGCCGGGCAATGACAGGGACTTAGGCCTTGTCAGAAAATTTAGGCCGACCCATTAAAAAATCCCTGGACGATTTTCTTAGCGTAACGGATAGGATGCAATTATAATAAATTAAAACCTTGTCGTAGTATTTTAGGTCTTATATGAATCGCTGAAAGTTTTTTGAAGGGATTCAGGCATGATCGATAAAAAGTGGATTTTTGTTTTGCCAATATTTATTCTTAGTAGCGTTCTGTCTGGTCAGACATCTCCGGCTACTCAGAAGATATCGCCGGTGGAACCTCAGTTCGATCCCAGAGCGGCGCAAATCTTGAAGCAAACTCTGGAAAAATATCAAAAGTGCGGCACCTACCATGACCAATCTCAACTTACCATTTATTCCAAAAGCGGCGACCGACAAAATAAAAAAAGTTTTAATTCGGAATTGATTTTCCAGCGTCCGAATAAAATTCTCTTTACGTGGCCTCTCATTTCTTTGACGTGTAACGGCAAGCAATACCAAGCCGATTATCCCGATGTTCGGCAATATACCGTCCAAAAAGCCCCTTCCGCTATTGATCAGGCTTTTTGGAGCGAGGTTACCCTGGGGGATTTTATGCCGCTGGCTCTTACCGGCCTGATCAGCGAAAACCCTTACAAAACAGCCGTGAGCGCAATGGACAATCTGAAATATGGTGGATTGATCGAAAAAGAGGGAAAATCATATCATCAAATTAATTACACCGCGGGCCCCGATCAGGTGACGGTTTTGATTAACCCCAAAACAATGCTGATTAGCCAAATCGCAGTATTGCCCCAAAAGGCAAAATCCGCCGGATGGCAACTCCAGATGACTTATCAGAAAGTGATAGTAAATGAACCCATTGCCGACTCCGTATTCAAGATTACTCCTCCGGCCGAAGCCAGAAAAGTTGATCGGATTTCATTTACCCGGCAGTACGATTATCCAAAGCTGGGCCAGATGTTTCCGCCGACTTCTCTGGATATATTGGGCACCACTCAAAAATCATCCGTCGATAAACTGCTGGGTTCACGATTAACCTTTGTGGTGTTCTGGGCCACATGGTGCCCTGCCTGCCGGGAACAAATACCCGAACTCCAAAAGCTGTATCTCCAATACAAGTCAAAAGGATTTCAGGTTGTCGGCATCAATCTCGATCAGGAAGACGCGACCGAGGAGGTTAAAAGCTTTATTAAGGAAGGGAATCTTACCTTTCCCAATCTTTTTGGTCGCGACGCAAAACTGGCAGAGGATATGGAGATTACAAGCGAACCATCGGTGTTGATTCTGGACGGCAGGGGGGTAATAACCCAGATGCATGTCGGTTTCAGCCAGGATACGGTCAATGAGTTTCGATGGACGATTGAAAAAAAGATCAGCGGGGATGCAGCGACCAAACCAGTGGAATAAATCGGCCCCATTGTGCCACGGTCGGCTGGTCCGACCGTGCTCTTAAGACACGGCTGGACAAGCCAGCCGTGGCACAATGCACAATGACGGAGGACTGGAACGGTTACGGATTTTTAAACGCGAAGGATACAAAATATGGTAAGCGGCGATCAAATGGAAATGGAAGCAAAAATAGCGGTGGACGACCTGGTGGCCGTCGAAACAAGGCTTAAGCAGGCAGGGGGGCAGAAAAAGGGCGAGTATAGTGAAACCGATACTTTTTTCGATTACGAAAATCATCAATTAAAGGAATCCGATTCCGCGCTTCGCCTGCGCAATCGTGAAAATTTACAAACCCATAAAAGTAATTTTCGGTTGACCTTTAAAGGACCACGCCAGCCAGGCCCTTTTAAACATCGGCGGGAAATTGAATTCGTGGTCGATCCTGGCGAAAATGTCAGGCTTTTATTGGAATGTTTGGGTTTGAAACCCTTCGCCGTCTACACCAAAAAACGCAATGCCTGGTTGTTAAACAATTGCGCCGTTGAAGTGGATTTCATTGAAGGGATTGGCAAATTTATTGAAGTTGAGGGACCGAATGAAGATAGCATCCGAAAGTCCCTGGCCGCCTTAAATCTAGCGGATAAACCGGTCATTCACGAGAGCTACCTGGCGATGGTCCTGAATAAAAAATGACTAAATCCTAAATCCTAATGTCTAAAAAGATGTGTAAGCCGGATTCTTCGTTAAGACATTAGGATTTAGACATTTCTTTTCTTGACATCTACGTTAGTCGCTGCTAAAACAATAGATGAATTTTATAAATTATGTGCTTTTCCTTGATAAGGAGTTTCAGCATGGTAAATGAAATAATTTTGAGTGCCGGCAAGATTTTAAACATCTTTCCGAAAACGTTATGGTACGCAATTCTCATTATTCTGTGCATCGTGCTGATTGTGATGTATATCAAATACCGCAAGCAAATGAATCCATAATTTTCGATGCCCGATCCCGGTTCTGAAAAGAAATTTCGCCTTCCGCGAAACGTCATTGCTCTTGGTTTGGTAAGCCTTTTTACCGACATATCGAGCGAAATGCTTTATCCGATAATTCCCTTTTTTCTCCGAGGGACACTGGGCGCCCCTTTATGGGCCATCGGAGTGGTGGAAGGGGCCGCCGACGGCATGTCATCACTGCTCAGGGGCTTAAGCGGTTACCTTTCCGATAAATTTCGCCGACGGAAAATATTTGTCTTCCTCGGTTATACCGCTAGTGCCCTGGCCAAACCCATTACCGTTCTGGCTCAATCCTGGGGGTTTGTTCTCGGAACCAGATTGTTAGATCGGTTCGGAAAATCCATACGCACCGCCCCACGTGACGCCCTGATTTCCGACCAGGTCTCTTCCGAAAATCGCGGATACGCTTTCGGGTTTCACCGAGCTATGGATACCGTCGGAGCTGTCCTCGGGCCTGTCCTCACCCTGGTTCTCGTCTGGCACTTCGGATTTGCTTATCGCCGAATATTCCTTCTTGCCTGCATACCCGCCGCCATCGGCGTTGTAATCGTGATCGTTGCCGTGCGGGAAAGTCGAAAATCCGATTCCGGGCAAAAATCCTCCACGCCTCACGCCCATATCCCCGCCGGCAAATGGATTAGTCCATCGCTTGTTAAATTTTTTATCGTCACCGCCTTATTCGCCCTGGCCAACAGTTCCAATACCTTCATCATTTTGCGGGCACAGGATATTTTCAAAACCTATCTTCATGCTCCGGTGGTCGATGGTACGCGGCATACCAACGCTGATGCCCTCGCCATCATCGGTTATGTTCTTTTCAATCTTTCCTTTGCCCTGCTGGCCACCCCCATGGGAATCCTGTCTGATCGCCTGGGCCGAAAAAAAATCATTGTCGTCGGATACCTTGTATATGCCCTTGTTTACGGCGCCCTAGCCTTTTGGGCCAATTTCTACACCATTTGGGCTATCTTCCTGGTTTACGGTATTTTTGAAGCCATGACACACGGAGTAACCAAGGCTCTGGTCGCCGATCTCGCTCCCGCCGAATATCGCGGCACCGCGCTAGGCGTTTCCAACACCATTGAAGGGGTCGGCACTTTCACCGCCGGGATAGCGATGGGTTTTTTATGGCAGTGGTTTGGCCCGGAATTGGCGTTTTCCGTCGGTGCCGTTTTAGCTCTGTCGGCCGCCATTCTTTTCCTGGCTTTTCGTTTAACACCACAGACCATTAAATCCGATAATACTAAAGAGTAATGACTAAATCCTAATGACTAAATCCTAATGACTAATGTCCAAATGTCTAAATAAAGAATTTGGCATACACATTTATTAGACATTCGTCATTTACGAATTAGTCATTGATTAGACATTAGTCATTAGGATTTAGTCATTTGGATAGGACTATATATGAATCGTGTAATAATATTTGAAGACCCGGGATTCAAAAATCTTCTTCCGCTCGTTTATTGGCGGGCGGTTTTCCAGCTTCGCTGCGGAAGAACCGATTTGCTCACCAAAATTCTGGACCAGTTGCGGATTTCAAATCCCATTCTGTTCGTGCGTCCGGAATTGGCCGAGGTCGTTGCCGAACAAGTTCCGCATGTCGTTAATCCAATTTTGAAAAATGACGGCAATGATGTTTTGCTGGTTAATGGTCGATGGCTTGCCAATTGTCCATTGCCGGAACTTCCGGTAAATTCGCATTTGCTCCAGGGTAATACAGTCGTCGCCGCCAGAATACCATCCGATAAGGTTCCAACCCTCTCACCGAACAGCCTCGTTCAATCGGACATGGTATTGACCGGAAGTCAACCGATCTCCGCCAAAGACAATATCGTCCTGATAAATTATCCCTGGGACCTCGTTGGGCAAAATAAAGGCGAAATTATCCGTGAATTCAACGACGATTCAAAAACCGGCAGAATCTATTCCGGAGTACATTTGCTGGATGAGCGAAATATTCACATCGGCCAGGGAACCACGATCAAGCCGGGAACGGTACTGGACGCTGAAGACGGCCCCATTTGGATCGACCAGAACGTTTGCATTCTTCCCAACGTAGTCATTCAGGGACCGGTTTTTATCGGACCTGGCAGCCTGATCCAGTCCAGTGCCCATATTCGCGAGGGAACCTCGATTGGTCCGGTCTGCAAGGTCGGCGGGGAGGTCGAAGATTCCATTCTACAGGGTTACAGCAACAAGCAGCACTATGGTTTTCTCGGCCATTCCTATCTGGGCCAATGGATCAACTGCGGAGCCGGTATGACCAACTCCGACCTGAAAAACACGTACGGCCTTATCAAGGTAAGTCTTGATGGCCAAACCACAATCAATACGGGTCTGATTTTCGTCGGCCTGACGGTCGGGGATCACACCAAAATCGGAATTGACGTTTGCTTCCCCTGCGGTGCCGTCGTCGGTACCGCCAGCAGTGTCAGCACCAGCCGTTACGCACCAAAATTTGTCCCATCCTTTTGCTGGCTGACCGACGAAGAAAAAAAGGATTACAACCCCGACGAAGCGATAAAAGTAGCTCGACGTTCCATGACCCGCCGAAAACTCGACCTCACCGATGCTCAAAAACGATTATTTATGGCCCTACCCGAAATTACGCGAAAGTACGAAAATAGCCGGTAAGAGGACTTGTTTTAAATGCGATTAAAAGGGTATATTATAGAGTATGAGTGATAAAGTGCGGGAAATCCTGAAGGAACTGCGTCATCGCTTGGAGGTCCTCTATGGATCGCGACTTGTTCAGCTTGTCCTCTACGGTTCTCAGGCTCGCGGCGACGACGAAGCGGGTTCTGACATCGACGTCTTGGTGGTCCTGAAGGGACCGGTTTCGCCCTGTGAAGAGATTAACCGTGTCAGTGAACTTAAGGCAAAACTTTGCTTGGATTACGAAGAGGTCATAAGCTGTATCTTCATGGACGAAGAATTTTTTACTAACCGACAAGGTCCGCTTCTTCGAAATATCCGTAGAGAAGGAATACCTGTATGACCAACGACCAGGAAGATCTTCTTTTGGAAGCCCGAGATAGTTTGTCGGCGGCAAAAGTGCTTTTGGAGAATGGGTATCCGGGATATTCGGCATCCCGTGCCTATTATTGTATGTTTTATATCGCGGAGGCTTTTTTGGAAGGCGAAGGTCTTGCCTATTCCAAACATTCCGCGGTAATATCCAGCCTTTGGCAATACTTTTGCTCGCCCCGGCAGAGTTCCGACCGAATTTCATCAATTTTTATCGAAAGCCCAAGATTTACGCCATGCGGGGGATTACGGTAGCCGCGGCGCGGTCAATTATGAGCATGCTCGTGAACAGATTCGCCGGGCGGAAGAATTTTTAAAACTTAGCGAGCGGTTGATCGGTCCTTTGCCGAAAGATGAGCATGAAAACAACACCGGAAATACAACGGAATAACGTTCGATGTCGCTTCTACCGGCTACGTCTTCAGAATTGCTGCAAAAACCGCATATCGTTTTCGGTAAACAAACGGATATCCTTGATTTGATGTTTTCCCATCGTCATTCGCTCGATGCCGAACCCGAACGCAAATCCGCTGTAGATTTCCGTATCATAACCGACTGCCTGCAGCACGTTCGGATCGACCATTCCGCACCCACCGATTTCCTTCCATCCGCTGTTGCCGCAACTATTACAGCCGCGTCCTCCGCAAATCATGCACGTGATATCGATCTCGGCGGAGGGTTCCGTAAACGGAAAATAACTCGGACGTAATCGCGTCTTGACATCCCGGCCGAAATAGGCTTTGGTGAATTGATCGATGGTGCTCTTGAGGTCGATCATCGAAACCCCGCGGTCCACATACAAACACTCGATCTGATGAAACATCATGTGATGCGTGGCGTCGATGGTGTCCGGCCGGTACACTCTGCCGCAAGTTACGATTCGCACGGGCGGCTGGCGTTTTTCCATAATCCTGATCTGGGCCGTCGATGTTTGCGAACGCAGAAGCATATTTTGGCCGACACCGCTGATATAAAAATTATCCAGGGGATCGCGGGCGGGATGTTCCAGCGGGATATTCAATGCCTCGAAATTATGCCATTCGTCTTCGACTTCAGGGGCGTCAATGACTTCAAAACCCATCCGTCCGAAAATGTCTTCAAGCTCCCAGATCGTTTGCGTAAGCACATGAGGCCGTCCGGTCCGGGGGGCTGTACCCGGCAGCGTTACGTCAAACAGGGGACCGGAAGGGATGGCCTCGGTTCCCAGGACCGCCTGTTTTTCTTTCATCGCGGTTTCGATGGTGGCTGAGACGTGATTGATGATCTTGCCTATCGCCGCACGTTCCTGCGGGTCGGCTTTTCCGATCAAGGATTTTGTCTGAGTAACAAGCCCCTTTTTGCCGAAGTATTTTACCCGGTACTCTTCCAGGGCTTTTACATCGGAAATCGTTTCAAGTTCCGCAAGGGCCTGACTGGTCAGATTGTCCAACTCGACTTGATTGATCATGGGCATATAGATTTTATGCGGGCACTAATTGCGCTTTCGCCTGCTCGACGATGGCGGAAAACGCTACCGGGTCATGAAGAGCTATTTCCGAAAGCATTTTGCGGTTCAACTTGATCTCGGCCAGCCGAAGACCATGTATCAACCGGCTATAAGCGATCCCTTCGCTCAGGCACGCTCCGGATAATCGCGTGATCCACAGGGAACGATATTCGTTTTTCCTGGCTCGGCGATCCGCGCGGGCATAATTTCCGGCTCGGATGAGCGTTTCATTGGCGGAATGAAACGTCTTCGACCGTGTCATAAACGCTCCACGAGCCGCTTTTAACGTCCGTTTGATCCGTTTGTGCCGTGGAACCGCACTTGTTGTTCTTGGCATATTCTTTTCCTTTCTTTAGCTGTCTGCTGTAAGCTGCTTGCTGTCAGCTTATTTTATCAATTGCATCTTGATCCGCTTGGTCAAATGATCCGGAACGGTGGCGCTGCGGCGTAATCGGCGAAGCCGTTTTCCAGATTTGTTCGAAAGAAGATGGCTTTTTCCACCTTTTTTACGAATAACCTTTCCTGTTCCCGTAACCTTTAGTCGCTTGGCGATCCCTTTGTGTGTCTTTCCTGAACAATGTGTTGGCATATCTGCGTCCTATTTTCGTATTCTATATGTACCTTCCCGTTTTTCAAACAGGGAACAAACCTCTAAATTTAACCGAAAACGGCTAATAATTTCAAGACATTATTTAGGATTTTATGTCTTTAATTGCAATAATATTCTTTTCGTGAATTAATCTGCAACGTTGTTCCTTATCGGATAAAGCATTATAATAGTCATAGGAGGTTGTTCAAACAACAAAAATAATATGCGGCTAGATACATTTCAACAATTAAAGTTGGAACAAAAGCTCAAGCTGGCGCCGCGGATGATCCAGTCGATGGAAATTCTGCAGTTGCCTTTGGCCGCCCTTGAAGAGCGCCTGGCCCAGGAATTGGAAAAAAACCCCACGCTCGAAATGGCCGAGCCAGGTCAGACCCCCGAAGAATTGGGCGAGACTAAAACCACCGAGGACTCCGATACCGACCGCGATTTGGTCATTGATGCCGCCCATGACAATAAGGAAGATTTTAATCGCCTGGACAACATCGAGGACGCGATAGCCCCCGATGATTATTATGATCGACCGCGAATTTCCCGATCCAGCGGAGACGACGAAGACCCCAAGATGCAGGCCATCGCAAATACCGCCGCCCGGGATATTTCTCTCCATGAATTCTTAACGTATCAGTGGGATATGGTCGAAATCGCACCCGCCATCCGCCAGGCCGGGGAAGCCATCATTAATCACATCGAACCCGACGGATATCTTAAAACACCTTTCGATCAACTCGCTGTCCTAAGCGATCTGCCTGGCGATCCTCCGCTCTGGGAAAGTGCCCTGCTGGAAGTTCAGCAGTTAGAACCCGCGGGTGTCGGGGCACGGGACGCCCGTGAATGTTTGCTCCTTCAACTCGATGCCCTCGCCGAAGATCGGCCCATTGAGCGGAACATCATCACCAACTATTTTACCGAAGTGCAAAATCAGCACTTTCAAAAAGTCATTAAACAGACCGGCTACTCTATCGAACAAATCAAGTCGGCGGTGGAATTTATCAAAACGCGATTGGTCCTTCATCCGGGCTTATCCATTGGTTCGGCCCCAGTCGCCCACATCGTGCCCGACGTTATTTTGGAATACGATGAAGACGGCACGACGTTCAAAGTGATCGTTCCCGACCACGGTTTGCCTCGATTATACGTTTCCGGTCATTATCGAAAAATGCTCATGGACCCCGGCGTGGACGTCAACACCCGCCGGTTTATCAAAAACAACATCCAAGCCGCCCACTGGATCATCGACGCCGTCGAACAGCGGCGGGAAACCCTACGCAAGGTCGCGCAGGTCATTGTCGATGCCCAGCGGGAATTTCTCGAAAACGGTCCCAAATTCTTGAAACCCCTGCCCATGGCCCAGGTTGCCGATAAGGTCGGAATCCACGTCGCGACCGTTTCCCGCGCCGTTTCAGAAAAATACATTTTGACTCCGCGCGGCATGTATCCGCTTCGGTCCTTCTTCATCGGCGGAACCGAAACCGATTCCGGCGAATCCGTTAGTTGGGATACTGTGCGGGTCAAAATCCAGGAATTGATCAACGCCGAGGAAAAGACCAACCCTCTTGCCGACGACGAGATCATCAAGCGATTAAAAAACGAAGGAATCACCCTCGCCCGCCGCACCGTCGCAAAATACCGTAAAACCCTCGGCATTCCCTCCTCCCACAAACGCCGTGAAAAATAAGACATTCCGGATGAATTGTATTACGAGACGCGACCGTGAGGGAGCGAGCATTTGAAATCACGCATTGCAGGAATGAAACGAATGAGAAGATTCTTAAACCGCCAAGATGCCAAGTTCGCCAAGAGAAGAAGCAACGTTCGATTCTCAATATCCGATTTCCAAGTAAAGAAGGAAAGACCTGCTGCCTGGTTCCTTACTTGAGCATTGAAATTTGAGTACTGAACATTGATCATTCCGCATGGCGACCTTGTGTGGCTGCCCGTTGAATATTTTCATCGTGAAAAGAACCCCCGATTACCATCGGGGGCTAGTTAGTATTTTATTCGCTATTCACATTTCCCGCCGGCTGCAGGCTTCGCAGATAATTCGTAAATCGAGCCAGTCGCAGCAGTGTATCTTGTCCACGCGGACTATGATCCAGCGACAGGAATTGCAATCCGTATCGATATTGATTCGTATCTGAAATCGCCTGAACTCTCCTAGCCTGGGCCTGAACCAGAACCGGCTGTTCCGGTTGGGGCAGATCGATCTCCATAAGGTAACTCTGGTCCATCACCAGGGCATCACTGGAAACTAATTCCACCTGCGTCCCGCCTGCGCTGATATCGATCAGCCGTCCCGAATGAATAGGGGGGTCCGAAGGAGTACAGTCAATCGCGGCCACCGAAGGCCAGATTTGGACCAAAAGACCCATTTCCTCCGGGACCGCGGCGCGAAAATATAAACGTCTTTGCACCTGCTGCACTCCATCAGGCCAGCTTAGAATATAGGTTTCTTCGGTTTTATCGCCGATATTCCTGTTCGCAGAATCGATCACCGCCGAAACAAACAAATACTTGCGGTGCCCTTTGCGAAAACTGCAGGGCAGCAATTGTCCGGCCAGCATTTTGTCCGTCCACGGTGAGGGGAATTTCCGCACCATCAGGTTCTTTAAAGGGGTGCCACCGAGAAATTCCGACGGCATTTCCGTCCAATCGCGCGCCATTCGAACCGTAGCACGCAAAGGGGTTTTATCACCAATGGCCCATTCAAGAATTTCGTTGCTCTGTTCCCATGATAGATTGATTGCGTACATACTCATGTCCCCTTCTTGCTATCTTTGGAAAAAACATCATGCGTCAGCGCCGTTCGCAGTCGGGTTTGAAAATCGCTGGTTTGTTCTGTATTGACGAATTGAAGTCCAATAATCAACTCGGACTGTTCCTTGCGAACCTCCTTATGGCACACGGTCGCGGAGGTAAAGAACTCCGGGTCGCGAACATTCAGGCTGAACCGGATATACACAAGGTCGCCGATAAACAGGCAATTATCCAGGGATTCCTGAACCTGAACCGACATCCCATGCATACTTAAATCCCGCACCTTCCCCAGAGCCGGGGTGGCATTTACCTTTGCTTTTTCATTTTCATGAGTCTCCTGCCAACTGATGTACACGGCAAACGCCTGTCCGGGCACATGCCGATGAAAACGCCTCCGCTGCATCACCTGGATGGTCTTTGGCCGATTGAATATTACGGTCAAACCTTCCGTTCGCGTCTGCACTTCCAAAAGGTCGCACACCGTCAGGTAGCGGGTCTCGCCCAGGCTTATTAATATCTGGTAGTATTGCCCGGCGAGCGGCTTAAATGATGCCTGGCCCTGGCTGGCCAAGTGCAGGAGAATCACTTCCGAGTTGCAGGAGACCAAAGATCCGCTAAAGGCGCGTGGTTGAATTTGCTCGATCGTTTCCGCCCAGACGGTGGCACGCTGACGGACCGCCTGTTCGATCACCCGGGCGGACTGTCGTGGACCTAAATCATAGGCATATCCTACCATTAGCGTTTTCCCCTTTTCCTCGTGTTATGATGATTTATTTTCATGATCGTCATTTTACTCTAATTTCGGTCAAATTCGATCTCGACTTAATATCCGACAACGGCCGCGGCAAATTTTAGAAACACAAGAGAGAAAAAAAGGCGTCCGTGGTAAAAAGTTTCACCAGCAGACGCCTTGAACCGGGACTGGTAGTGGCCAAAAAAATACTTTTACTATTGTGACCGTACGTTATTCAATTTTTAGATGTCGTCACTACCTTCAGGGTAAACAATCGGCATTTACGGATACGAGTTAAGAAAAAAAACGAAAGAACGGCAAAAACCAATGATTAAGGCTAAAAAATGAATTTAAGGTCCGAGAAATAGTTTTCGACTATCAAGGGCAAGCGTCGAGAATTTGGGTATCATTGCGTGCGATGATATGGCTGCCGGGAGGAACAATAAGAAAATCATCATCCCACTTACCGGCAAAAAGCTTTTCGAGAAGCGACCACTCCCCCTGACGAAGTTCAAACTCCCATTTCCGCTCCTGGGCTTCATTTCGTGAGGCTTCGATAAATGGTTGCTCGTCGGTTGTTCCCATTTGGATATAGCAGATACGGCTATAATTCTTTAATCCATCCCCCAGCGTGGAAAAAATGAAATCCGCATTGTCCTTGCCGTATTTTTCGACCATTTCTTCATAAGTGGCATCAAGCCCGAGTTGGGCCATCACCCCCTGCGATCCGGGCACATTGGAATCATTTCGTTCGCACCACCCGGTGGAGTGATAATACGTGCCTGGATGCGAATCGAAATAGCTTTGATACGCCTGTCGGTTTCCAAAGAAAAAAGTGATACAGTCATGTGCCCTCGGAATAACCAGTGGAATACTCCGGGCCGTCAAACCCACCAACCCGTCGTTGCATCGGGCATAACCCAGCAAGATCGCTTTATAATTGTCGCTTTCAGGAACCGCGTCGATTGCGGATTGCAGACGCGACTGCATTTGGCGGCGAACCAGATCATGCAAACCTTTTCGCATGAATTCAACGTCAATCCGAAGGGGCGAACTCGCCGCCAACCTGCACGCTTCCCGGTAGATAATCTCACAACCGATAAATTTGTATTTATCCATCATTTTATTTTATCAAACAACATAGCTTTTGTTGACACTGATGTAAAATAAAATTAAACTGAATATCTTTAAAATCCGGAGGAGTAAGGTTGGAACAAGCGATTCATAAAGCCGCGGGACTGATCGAGGCACTGGGATACATCCAGCGATTTCATGAGAAAATCGTCGTGGTAAAAATGGGCGGTTCGCTCATGGATGACGCCAAGGCCATCGACACGGTTTTGACTGACCTGGTTTTTATGGCCAGCGTCGGCATTTTGCCCATCGTCGTGCACGGGGGCGGTAAGGAGATCACCGAGGCTCTCACCACTGCCGGGCTGGAAACCCGTTTCGTTCAAGGCCGGCGATATACCGATCAACGAACTCTCAGTATCGCCGAGCACATCCTTTGCAACCAGGTCAACAAACGTCTGGTCGATACATTAAACCAGCAGGGGGCCCAGGCGGTGGGCATGCACAGTTTGTCCAGTTGTGTGCTCTTGGGTGAACGAATGTTTCTCGACGGCGAAGAGGGTAGGCGGATTGACATCGGCTACGTCGGCAAAATCACCCAGGTGAATGCCTATTTGCTCAAAGTCCTTTGCCATGCCGAAACAATCCCCGTGATTGCTCCGATAGCCCTTGATAAAGGCGGCAACAAACTGAACGTGAACGCCGACGATGTGGCCGGCGAAGTGGCCGCCGCCGTCCATGCCGAAAAACTCGTCGTCCTCAGCGACACCCACGGCATACGCCTCGACCCGAACGACCCCAATTCCCTGGCCAGTGAATTAAGCGAAAGTCAGATCATGGACCTGATCAAATCGGGCGTCATCACCGGGGGAATGTTACCCAAAGTCAATGCCTGTTTACGGGCGCTGGAAGGCGGAGTGAAAAAAACCCACATTATCGACGGGCGAATTAATCACTCACTCATGTTGGAAATATACACCGACAAAGGTGTCGGAACGCAAATAATTAAATAAAAGGACAGAGAAAATGATTACATCAGAAGTTGTGGATCAATTTGAAAAATACGTGATTGGAAATTACAATCGCCTTCCCGTCGTGATCGTCAAGGGCGAGGGTTCACGAATGTGGGACCTGGACGGCAAGGAATATCTGGACATGTTCCCCGGCTGGGCTGTCAGTGGTCTGGGCCACTGCCACCCGAAAGTTACCCAGGCCCTGCAAAAACAGGCCGCCGAACTGATTCACATCGACAACACATTTTACAATATCCCCCAAGGCCGATTAGCCCAGCTACTCTCCGAGCGCAGTTTTGGTGGTAAATGCTTTTTCTGCAACAGCGGTGCCGAAGCCAACGAAGCCGCCATTAAACTCGCTCGACTGGCCGGCGAGGAAAAGCGGTATAAAATTATTACGATGGAGCGCAGTTTTCACGGCAGAACCTTCGCCGCCATGACCGCCACCGGACAAGCCAAAACCCACGCCGGGTTCCAGCCATTGCTTCCGGGTTTCAGCTACGTCCCTTTTAACGATTTTGGCGCCGTCGAACGTGCCGTCGATGACGAAACCATCGCTATCATGCTCGAACCGGTCCAGGGCGAAGGCGGTGTGAATATCGCCGACCGCGAGTATATGAATTCGCTGCGAAAACTTTGTGATGAAAGAAAAATGCTTTTGATCTTTGACGAAGTCCAGACCGGCATGGGACGAACGGGAAAATGGTTCGGCTATCAGCACTATGACGTTGTGCCGGATATCATCACGCTCGCCAAGGCTCTGGGCGGTGGAACCAGCATCGGAGCGATCGTGGCCAAACCCGAAGTCGCCAAATTTATGGTTCCCGGAAAACACGCGTCCACCTTCGGCGGAAACCCCCTGGCCTGCGCCGCGGGAATCGCCGTCATCGAAGCGATAGAAGAAGGGAACCTCCTGGACCATACCAATAAAATGGGCCAATACATCCGGGAAAAATTTGAAACCATGAAAGAAAAACACCGGCTTATCAAAGATATCCGCCAGTTGGGTTTGATGATCGGCGTCGAACTCGCCGTCGCGGGTGATCAAATTGTTTCCATCGCCCTTCAAAAAGGACTGCGAATTAATTGCACCCAGCAGACCGTGCTCCGGCTCACCCCCGCCATGGTCGTTACCACCGACCAAATCCATCATGCCTTCGCCATACTCGACGAAGTGTTCGGCGAGTACGAAGAATCATTGGCGCAAGGATCGGGGGAGCAAGCCCATGCCAAACATTAAGCATTTTGTCAATATCCTGGATCATGACGCCGATTATCTTTCCGCTCTGATCGACAAGGCAATAGCCGATAAGCTGCTTTTCCGGCAAGGCAAACTGCCCGCCACACTGGACCGTAAAACGGTGGTCATGTATTTTGAAAAACCGTCCCTGCGAACGCGCCTGAGTTTTGAAACGGCCATGACTCAATTAGGCGGACACGGAATATATACCACAGCCACCGAAATCGGACTGGGAAAACGTGAACCGGTCAAAGACGTAGCTCGCGTGGTATCGGGAATGTGCGACGGATTTGTCGCCCGGACCTTTAGCCACCAGGCACTCGTAGATATGGCCGCCTATGCCACCGTACCCGTCATTAACGCCCTTACCGATTACAGCCACCCCTGCCAGGCGATGGCCGATCTTATGACGGTGAAAGAAAAATTCGGAAAACTCGCGGGTCTTAAATTCGCCTTTATCGGCGACGGAAACAATGTCGCAAGGTCGCTCGCCGGCGTCTGTGGGCGATTGGGATTGAAATTCGTTATCGCCGCACCCCAGGGATTTTTACTGGAAAAAGAATTTATTGATACCCTCCATGCCAAGATTCCAAAGGCGGATTTTACACAAATCAACAATCCCGTCGAAGCTGTAAAAGACGCCGATATCGTTTATACCGACACCTGGGTTTCCATGGGCCAGGAAACAGAAAAACAGCGGCGTATCGAAATTTTCAAAGGATATCAGATCGACGAAAAACTCATGTCATTGGCAAAACCGTCCGCCATCTTCATGCACTGCCTGCCCGCCTATCGCGGATTCGAGGTTACGGACCAAATCATGGAATCCCCGCAATCCCTGGTATTCGAAGAGGCTGAAAATCGTCTGCATTTCCAGCGTACGTTGCTGGCGGTATTAATCGGGAATAAAGGAATTGTAAAATGAGTCAGATCAAACGAATCGACGGCCGAAAACCGGACGAACTGCGGCCTGTAAAAGTCGTCCGCCATTTTACCAGGTTCGCGCCCGGCAGTATCCTCATCGACAGTGGTCTGACGCGAGTCCTGTGCACGGCGTGTTTTGAGCAAGCCGTTCCCCCTTGGCGAAAAGGCAGCGGCAAGGGCTGGCTGTCCGCCGAATATGGAATGCTTCCAACAAGCAATCCGGACCGCAAAAAACGAAGCGAAGGAAGAACCGACGGCAGGAGCCAGGAAATTCAACGCCTCATCGGACGTGCCCTTCGCGCCATTGTCGATATGGACCAACTGGGCGAAAATACGATATGGATCGATTGCGATGTCCTCCAGGCCGACGGCGGCACGCGCACCGCCTCCATCAACGGTTCCTATATCGCCCTCGTCGATGCGATCAATTACGCCATGACGAAAGGAATTTTAAAGAAAAACCCATTGACCGGCAGCATCGGAGCCGTTTCCGCCGGAGTGGTCGATGGGCGCGTTCTGCTGGATTTGAATTACAGCGAAGACAGCGCCGCACAGGTCGATTTCAATGTTGTGATGACCGGAAAAGGCGAGCTGGTCGAAGTCCAGGGGACCGCCGAACACGGGACCTTTTCTCAAAAGCAATTAGCGGATATCATCGCCGTGTGCAAAAAAGGCATCGGTAAAATTTTAAACATTCAAAAACAGTCGTTACGTTCGGTGGTTTCATAACCTAACTAGCCCCCGATGGTAATCGGGGGTTCTTTTCCCGAGATTATGAAACCAGCGTCAAGAGATTGAAAATGAAAAAAAGAATTTGGGCAATGAAAAAAATCAGATACCTGATCCTTACCGCCATCATACTTCCGGTCGGTGTGGTTTTATTCCACGGTTGCAGCGGTATGCAGCGTGATGAAGGCCGAGGATGGCAAATCCTGGTAAAACGATATTACGACGAAAACCGCGATCAAAAGGCAGGGTTGGTTCGTGAGTCGCTAAGAAGAGTTCAGGGAATAAACGCACAAAACGTTCGTATAAATAATTTTTCCGATTACACTGAAATAGTCTATGGCCAATATTCCACTCTGGACGATCTCAATGCCAAAAAAGATTTACAGTTTATTAAATCTCTGGTGGTTCAGGACCAGGGCGTTCCTCCGTTCTATGACGCTCATCTCGAACAGATTTCCGAACCAGATCCTCCGATACAGCCTGAGTGGGTTATTACCCGCACAAAAGGTTACTGGACCCTGCAGATCGCCCAGTTTTACGGTGAAAAGCGAAAACAGGCCGCCGTGGAATTGGTCAGTGAATTACGCAAGGAAGGCATTCCCGGATATGTCCATCATGGACCGGTCAAAAGCCTGGTCATGATTGGTTCTTATCCGTACAACGCGGTTAAAATGCCCGGCAATCAGTCAATTTCGCAAGACATAAAACCGGCGGACCCGGACCTTCAAAAATGGAAGGCCGACTATCCGTACATGATCATCAATGCCGGTTACGCACACGTTCGGGATACCCAGAGCAAAAAACAAATGGGCATGATACCGAGTCAGATTATAAAAATCCCCCGACCCGGCGCGTCGCTTTGGTAGTCGTAATATAGCAAAAGGATAAAAACATGGCCTTGATTATCAGCGTCTCAGGCATCCGAGGAATCGTCGGAGACGATTTAAAAGTCGCCGATGCCATGAAACTAGGCATGCTCTTCGGCGCAAACTTATCCGATCCTGATCGCCCGGTGATCCTCGCCAGTGACAGCCGCGTAAGCGGAAGCGCCATCCGCAGCGCCCTCGCCGCCGGACTGATGGCCGTAGGGAGAAACGTCATTGACCTCGGTGTAGTTTCCACCCCAGGCGCATGTCTGATGGTGCGAAATCAAAACGCCGCCGGAGCCGCCGTAATAACCGCCTCACATAATCCCTTCGAGTGGAACGGCATTAAACTAATAGGTCCCGACGGCCTGGCTTTCGACGTGAACCGGGCAAAACAAATCAAAGACGGTTTTTACTCCGATCCGCCGAAGCATCTCGCCGCCGGCCAGTGTGGTCAACTTCAGCAAAATAATATGACCCATCAAATCCACATCGACCGCGTTCTGCAAACCTGCGATCCGAAACTGCTGACGGAAATTCGCAAGCGAAAATTTCACGTCGTCCTCGACAGCATCAACGGCGCGGGATGTATCGGCACGGCTCAACTCTTAAAAGAATTCCAATGCCGCGTCGAGCATATCAATTCTGCACCGACAGGCCGATTCGCCCACACCCCTGAACCCATCGCCGCTAATCTTACCCAGCTCGCCGAGGCGGTGAAAAAATCCGGCGCGGATATAGGTTTCGCCCAGGATCCCGACGCCGACCGCCTGGCCATCGTCGATGATCGCGGCGTTTTCATTGGTGAGGAATACACTCTAGTTCTCGCCGCCAGTTTTGTCCTCGACCGAACTTCCGGTCCGGTCGCGGTCAATCTGTCCACATCAAGAATGATCGACGACCTGGCCGCAAAGTACAGCCAAAAAGTGATCCGAACGCCCGTCGGTGAAGCCAACGTCGCCCGGGCCGTTATAGATAACAAATGTCCCATCGGCGGCGAAGGAAACGGCGGAGTGATTTTCCCCGCCGTAGTCCCCGTGCGGGATTCCTTTGCCGGCATCGGCCTCGTTTTGCAGCTTCTGGCGCATACGGGTAAAAAAGTTTCCCAGTTAGTCCGCGAGCTTCCGAAATACGCGATGATAAAAACAAAATTTTCCTGCGACCTTTCCCGCGTAAGCGAAATGTCCCGGGATTTGGCCGCAAAATATGCCGATCAGCAAATCAGCACCGCCGACGGTTTGCGTATCGATTGGCCCGCGAAAAAAGCCTGGGTCCACATTCGCGGCAGCAATACCGAACCAATCATCCGTATCATCGCCGAAGCCCCGGAAGAAAGTATGGCCAGGGAGCTTATCGAAACACTCGCCGCGTCCGCGGGGTTGAAATGAATAGCGAATCCGACCAATATTTATCATGGCGAACCGCCGCTATCCTGCTGATCGTCTTATCCGCGTTCTACTGGCTCGGCAATGGAAAAATAAGCCTGTTCGACCGTGACGAACCCCGCTTCGCTCAGCCGGCCAAAGAAATGCTCTTCGCTCAAAACTGGAAAGGCTGGATCGTCCCGCATTTTAACGGCGAGCCTTTTTTTCATAAACCACCGCTGTGCTATTGGCAAATCGCCCTGGCCGATCTGGTCTTCGGCATCAACGAATTTTCCGCCCGTTTCTTTTCCGGCCTATGGACCGCCCTCGCAGCCGTCATTCTCGCCGTATATCTGGCCAAAAGGTTTTCAAAATTGACCGGTCTGCTGGCGGTGATCGCCTTTTCTACCTCGCTGATGGTTATTGTCCAGGCCAAAATGGCCATCGCCGACGCGACATTGAATTTATTGACAATTCTTTCGGTTCTATCGTTATGGGAAATCTATAACGGCTCTGCCACCCTCGGCAATCGGTTGATTTTATGGACGGCGGTGGGTGTGGCCATCCTGTGTAAAGGCCACGCCGTCTTTGTCGTTATCCCGGGATTAACGATCACGTTGCTTATCCTCGACCGTAACCGAAAATGGGTCCGGCAAACCGGTTTCTGGTGGGGGTTGCCTCTGGCTCTGGCGATTGGTCTGCCCTGGTATTTTCTCGCCAACCACCTGGCCGCGGGACTGGTTGAGCGTTTCATAAAATACGACCTGGTGGCCCGAGCGAAAATGCCGCTGGAAAGCCATTGGGGATTTCCAGGATATTATATCCTCACCGCGATATTCGACACCTGGCCGTGGTCCGCGTTCCTCGCCCCCGTAGCTATATTCACCTGGAAAAATCGTACGGACAAAAATGTAAAATTCCTCCTCGCCTGGCTGATCGGCCCGACCGTTATCCTTGAATGTATCAAAACCAAGCTGCCCCATTACTGGCTGATTGTTCTTCCCGCATACATTATCCTCCTGGCCCTGGCCGCCGAATCCTGGATCACGGACCCGGAAAACAAAATATGGAAAAAATGGAACAAACCGGTCCTCCTGACCATCAGCGGGGTCTGGACTCTTATCGCGGCAGGGGGGTTGGCCGGTTTTTTCTACATCCATTCAAAAGGCACATTGATTTCTCCAATTTTCCTAACGATCCCTGTCGTATTTTTCGCCTCCGCCGCGATTGTCTATTTCACCGCCCGCGGTAAAAGTAAAAGTCTTTCCCTCGCGTTTTCCATGATCGCCCTAGCCGTAGTCTTGAGTATTTCAACCCTTTCGGTATTCATCCTGCCCGCCCTGGAAAAATTCAAAACCGGGAAGAACCTGGCCGTTTTCTTGAAATCCCTGGCCTCCGATAATACGACTTACGTCCTGATCGGCTGGCAGGAGCCAAGCACTGTCTTTTACCTCAATTCCAGGCATAACATCATCAACGCGCCAGTCAAGGATTTCTGGTCATATACCTCTCGGCCGGATACGATCGTCGCCATCGCCGACAAATACGCACATCCCCTCGTGGACAATCAATCCGAATTTGCGAAAAGAAATCTCGACCTCTTCGAATATACCGGCCCCAACTACACCCGCGGCGGACGCCCGATCACCTTTTATATCGCGTGTTCATCGCCATGACAAAATCACGAAGGAGATCAAAATGGCATCTGATAAGAGTTTCATTGAATTTATCGTAGACCAAATGGGAAATGCCGGATTGATTTCTCACAAAAAAATGTTCGGCGAGTATGCGATATATTGTGACGGTAAGGTCGTGGCGCTCGTTTGTGACAATCAGCTTTTTGTAAAACCAACCGAAGGCGGCAGAGCGTATATAGGCAATATTGTTGAAGCCGCACCGTATCCGGGAGCTAAGTTGTATTTACTAATAGAAGATGCATTTGAAAATAGGGAATGGATCAGCGGTTTAATCAAGATAACAGCGCAAGAGCTTTCGGTTCCCAAACCAAAACGAAGTAAAACAAAAAAGAGCAAGTAAGTGAATCTTGGTGTCGAGGCAAAAAGAAACGGTCCCATGCGAAAGCATGGGACCGCTGCCGATACCCCCAACGGGATTCGAACCCGTGTTTCCAGGATGAGAACCTGATATCCTAGGCCACTAGACGATGGGGGCGTGGCTATGAACGCTATTATAATACGTTGCCCCGGCTGTTTTTTCAAGAGGGGATATGAAAATACCGTCTTTCGTTAGATATTTTCACCGTTGACTTTGGAAGAAAACCATGTCAAAATCTGGTTTAACGATTTTCAAAAAAGCGAATACGAAATGGAGACCTGATTGTGGCCGCATCAAAAAGTACATACCCAATCGTCGCGATAATTTTGTGCGGATTTATGTTTTTGTCCGGCTGCGGGAAAAACTCGGCGGATAAGGCCATGAATCAGGCGATGACGGAGCTGGAGATGTTCAGCCGGTCACGGTCAGTGGTTTTTTCCGGCACCACCCCCGTGGAAGTTCCCGGTCCCCGCCAGCAGCAGATTAAACAGATTACCACCGAACAGCAGCAGTCCTTTAAGCAGGCGATGGACGACCTCAGAAAAATCGCCGACGAACCCGTGGAGAACAATCGCCAGGCACGGAATGGGTTTCGGGTAAAAACACTCATGTCGGCCATGCTGGTTTACCAGGCAAATTGGGTGTTGGACGATCTTGGACTCTTCGACAGCCGTATGATCGATTTGAAGGAAAAGACCCGGCTTGTCTTAATCAAGCTGGAGCAATTAAAGTCCGAGCAAACGATGGAGCTACCGGCCAATTACGCCCCGCCCATCGAGCTTTCGCAGAGCCAAATCGCGAAACTCAAAGAATCCCATAAAAAGATCTCCGGCCAATTGGAAAAAATGAATAATGTCATTGCCAAGATCACAGGCATGCTGGACGATGCCGTCAAACGGCGGGACGCTTTGAATATCAAAGTCGGCGACCTTACGGAAAAATTAAATATCGTCCCAGCCGCGGAGGCGGTTAAGTTGCAGAAAATGATCGGCGACCTGGAGCGTGAACGGTTCAAAGTATTGATCGAAATTGAAAAGCTTACCGCCGGCCCGATGGAATTGCCCGCCGAATTGCAGGTCCAACTGGATAATCAGCAGTTGAAGGAAATCTCCGGTTTAAAGCAATTGGATCAGGAAAAGAATCTCCTGGAAACCCAATTAAAAAGCACGCAGGAAGGCATCGATGCCCAGGAAGCTTATTTAAAGAGTCTCCAGGAGCAGGTTCGGATTTCCGAGCAGAAAGGCCGGGAATTGGCCCAGCGGATGGATAATCTGACCGCCCGTCTGAAGGACGACTTAAAAGACCTGGACGAGCTGGCGGCCAAACGGGATGACTTGGCGCGTAAGGCCAAGACCGAAGCACAGAGCGCCGAAAAATATGCCAAACAGGCGAATGACGACCTCAAACGCTACATCTCGGCCGTCTCGCAAGCTAAAAGCCAGCTTTCCCCCGGCCGCGACGACAGCGTTCTGAATAGTACCGAAGGGCTTGAAACGCTCGAATTTACTATCGGTAATTTTCTCATGAGCGCCCAACTGGATAAAGCCAAGGTCGATGCCGCCTCGATCAAATTCATCCAAACCCTTGCCCCGATTTTAAAACGAAGTCAGCCCTTTATGACCCTGCCGCAAAATTTGGAAAAGTTTTTCCAGGAAGCTTCAACCAACGAAAAGACTCTTTTGGACGAGTTGGCAAAAATCCTGGATCAGACCATCAGACAATATGAGGCCGTCAACAACAAAGCCGCACGGGGAAATTTCAAAACGGTTGTCGGAACGTCTTTAGCCCTCGCCTTAAATAAGGCAGCCGCCCTTTTACCCCAGAAATCAAGCGAATATCTAACCAAGGCCAAAGAGGTCCTGGATAAAATCGCTCCGGCAGGAGCCACAGTGGAATCGGATCAATCATTAGTGCCTGCAAAACAGCTCAGGCAGGAACTGGGACTATAAAATTTTGGGAAGGTAGCAAAATGGCGATACAACAATGGTCGGAAAAAATTATTCTCGCGGACTTGCAGGACGACCCGCAGTTTACGGACGATTTAAACGCAACGCTGGAATCGGTCCAGGAACGTAATGACCTCGACGTCGTGTTGAATTTCCGCGAAATCACGTTCTTGAATTCTTCGAATATCGCCAAAATCTTAAAGCTCCGCAAGCAGGTTATGATCACCAACGACCGCCAGCTAAAGCTTTGCGGCATATCCACTCATGTCTGGGGCGTATTCCTCGTCACCGGCCTGGACAAAATCTTCGACTTTGCCGACGACGTCGCCACCGCGCTGGCCGGGTTGCAACTAAACGACCAAGAGAAGAAATAAGGTAACCGTCCATCCAGTACCCTTTGTGTTCAGCACCCATAAGTCCCGAATGGACAGGATTTACCGAAATTTACGAAAGTTTTGTTCCATTGCAAGGAAAAATTCTTTTCAAAAGTTATTGGGAGCGGATTAATAGCTAAATCAGTAGGGGCACGGCATGCCCGTACCCCTACTGGTTGATGATTTTTTTGAGCATGGCGGCCATATTTTCCGGTTTTGCGTCGCCGGGGGTGGCGTGGGCGGGGGCAATCAGGTATCCTCCGTTTCGGCCTGCTTTAAGTAATCTGTCCACCTCCTCGCCGACTTGTGCCGTTGTGCCGTAGGGGAGAAGTTTTTGTGTGCTGATTCCGCCGTGGAAGGCTAATTTGCCATGATAGCGGCGGAGCATTTCGTAGACGTCCATGACCTCCGGCTGGAAGGGGTTGAAACAATTGACCCCGATTTCGACCAGATCGTCGAAGATTTCCTGGACTTTTCCGCAGCTATGGATGAAGACTTTTTTCCCGGCGGACCGGACGGCTCCGTATTGTTTGGCGAGTCGGGGTTTGAACAGTTTTCGCCAGCGTTCGACTCCCATCATCAGTCCGGTCTGGCTGCCGAAGTCGTCGCCGAAATAGATTCCGTCTAGATTGGGGCAGGCTTTGAGGCCCGCTTGGACGATCGCGATGTTGAAGTTTACGATCTTATCGAGCAGTTTGCTTACGAATTCCGCGTCCTCCATAAAATCCATGAACAGGTTTTCCATGCCTCGCAGGGTCCAGGCCCGTTCGAAGAGACTAAAGCCGATACTCATAACTTGGAATTTATCGGGGTAATTTTTAAGAGCATTTTTCAATCCATCAAACCGGTCTGCTCTGTTGGGGTCGGGGAATTTAAACTGGGAAAAATTTTCCGGAGCAATCATGGGGTACGGGATTCCGATATCCGGGTCTCTTGTTTGGTCCCAGATCACTCCGAACTCGTCCTGGAAATGGCCTGGAGTGTCGGGGCAGGGTACTCTGTCCCTGATCGGGGAGGTCCCAACAAGATCGTTATCCATTTTTTCGAAAAGTTCTCTGCCGCCGGGATGGGCGAGAAGGCGTTCTTTGGCGGGGATGGTAAATCCGACGCAGTAGGGCACGCGGGGGACTTTTTTAAAGGCCAGGGCTTCGTAGACCAATTCTTTTGATGATATCATATTTTGTTTTCCTGTAAGTTGGTGGTCTATTCTCGGATTTGTCCGTTACCTCGGACGACGTATTTGTACGTGGTCAGGTCGGCGGCGCCCATGGGGCCCCGGGCGTGGAGTTTATCGGTGCTGATTCCAACTTCGGCGCCCAGACCGTATTCATAGCCGTCGCTGAAACGCGTAGAGGTGTTGACCATGACGCTGGCGGAGTCTACCTGCTTGACGAATTTCTCGGCGGTGGGGATATTATCTGTCAAAATCGCGTCGGTGTGGTGCGAGCCATAGTTGTTGATGTGGTCGATGGCTTGGGAGACGTCAGAAACAACTTTTACCGCCAGGACCAGGTCGAGATATTCGGTGGACCAGTCGGAATCGTTGGCGGGGGTTGCTCGGGGGAATATTTTTTTGGTTTCCGGACAGCCGCGAATCTCCACGCCGCGCCGGGCGAGTTTCTCGCAGATGGCTGGGAGGAATGTTTCGGCGATGGCGCGATGGAATAAAATCGTTTCGACGGCGTTGCATACGCCGGGACGTTGGCACTTGGCGTTGATGATGATTTTTTCAGCCAGGGGGAGTGAACAGTCTTTATCCACGAAGATGTGGCAGTTTCCGGTGTAGTGTTTGATGACAGGTATTTTTGAGGTTTCGACGACGGCGCGGATGAGGCTTTCTCCTCCGCGGGGGATGACCAGGTCGATGTAGTCGCTCAGTTGGAGTAATTCAGGGACCAGGTTTCGGTCGGTGCTTTCCACCAATTGCACGGCGTCGATGGGCAGGGCGGCGTTTCCGAGCGCTTCACGCAGGACCCCGGCGATGGCAAGGTTGGTGTGGATCGCTTCTTTTCCGCCGCGGAGGATACAGGCGTTTGAGGATCGCAGGCACAGGGCGGCGGCATCGGCGGTGACGTTGGGGCGGGATTCAAAAATGATCGCGATTACGCCGATGGGGACTCTGACTTTTTCGATTTTTAGATCGTTGGGGCGAACGTGTCCTTCGATGATTTGCCCTACCGGGTCGGTTTGCCGGGCCACCTGGTCGATGGAGACGGCCATGGCTTCGATACGGGAATCGTTTAGCTTCAGCCGGTCGATCATGGCGGGCGGCAGACCGTCGCGTTCAGCGGTTTCCAGGTCTTTGGCGTTCGCGTCCTTGATCTGGATTTTGTGGGAGCGAAGAAGCTCAGCCATTTTGGACAGGGCAAAATCCTTTTGGCCTACGCTTAGTTCCGTTAATAATCGTGATGCGGTGCGGGCACGTTTGGCCAGATCGAGGGCGTAAGTTTTTAAATCATCGGTTGTTTTTTGCATGTTAAAATTTCCTAAAGCTGATATTTTACCGAGGCGCCGGAGGTGCCGCCGTTTGCAGCTCGACCAGTTTAAAGAGAATGCCAGGCTGCCTGGTTATCTTGTCCGTGTTCAATTTTATCCCTTCGGGCAAAATAAACTGGACGTCACGCGGAAAATACGTAGTCCAGGAGCGAAGGGTGTCTTCCTGATCGAGCCGAATATAGGCGATGATATTTTGCGGTTTAAGATTGTTGATCAACTCGGCGGGACCTTTTAATTCCACGGTAATCTGCGGATCGCGAATATCGACGCGGTATTTGGTGAAAATATCGTTGGGCCCGAGTTGCTCAATCTGGGAAATGGCAAAGCTTTTGGTTTGAAATTGCTGCTGGACTCGTAATTGAATCTTTACGCGGGTCGGATCCGTCGTTACCGGCTGACCGAGTACGACCTGTGGAAGGGCGAAGTCTTCGTCAATAGCGCGGTCCTCGACTTTATTATGGAGTTCGTTTTCAATATCGACGACCAGGAATTTATCGACATCATAGAGGCTTTGGTAAGCGCTGCGTGAAAGTGTAACCTTGACTTCGGCGGGTTTAATGACGGGAGTGGTGGTCTTGGTCGTCCCGGTGCTGACCCTCACGGGCATGGAGACGGTGATGAGTCGGTCGACAAAAATTGTCACCTGGGCCGGTTTGACCTCGCGGACCGAAATCGTTTTATAGTCCTTGCGGAGAATGGCCCCGAGGATTTCCGAGGAATCCTTAACCAGTGTGTCTTCTTTGACTTCCTCCGGCTGAACGTAATATTTGAATTTTTCGTTGCCCATTTCCCGGCGGAACTTGTCCAAATCCGCCCGTGGACCGGCAAAAGTAACCTGTAGCTGGCCGGTGGGGGGGTCCTGCATCTCGACCACGAGGTCGGACCCAGGCTGGGGAGCGACCTGGAGAGTCACCAACTCGACGGTATTTTCGTTGTTGATCTGGTCGGCGTATATCCAGATCAGGCAACTCAGGACCACCGTCGTGCCTATCGGTCGAATTGTTTTTTTAAGTCTGCTTGACATTCGTATCCACGTATAGCAATTTGCGTAATTCCTGTTCAAGAGATTCCGGGGTGAAACCACGATGGATTTTACCCTCAAGGGCGATGGAGATAATTCCCGTCTCCTCGCTGATGACAATGACGACGGCGTCGCAGTCTTCGGTTAGACCGACCGCCGATCGGTGTCGGGAGCCGAGGCTGGGGTCCAGATCGCCGGATTCGGTTAATGGGAACTGGCATCCGGAGGCGGAAATTTGTCCTTCCTGGATCACCATGCCCAGGTCATGCAACGCCGAACCAGGCCAGAAGATCGTTTTGATCAGTTCCGGCGTAATCGCGGCATCCATGCGGACTCCGCTATCGACGATCGTCCCCAGATTCACTTGCCGTTCGATGGCGATAAGCGTTCCGATCTTGTGAGCGGACAGATATTTTACAGCCGAGATGATGGCGGCGATGGTGGTTTCCGAATCGCTGATCAGACGTCGAAGCCAGCGGGCTTCTCCGATTCGCATCAGGGCGAGGCGTAACTCGGGTTGAAAGACGACCAGTGAGCTGAAAAAGACACCGTACAGGACGGGAGCGGCGAGGACTTTAATGCGTTCCAAATGCATTCGTTCCGCCAGAACCTGCAAGACCAGAAAGACGGTGACGAGGATAAGGACCAGTCCGCGTAAAAGCCTCAAACCACGGGTTCCCTGGAGAAAATTCAGGATAACATAGATCACCAGACCGATGACAAAGAGTTCTACTGCCACGGTGGGCCACCCGTAGCTGCTTATTCGCTCAAAATATCCTACTATGCTTCGATGTATGTTTTGCCACATGAGTCTAACCGCCAAAATCTTCCGGCATTCTCACCTTGCCTAGAGTAACCGAGATACCGCAAAATTAAAAGCCCTTAGTTTGAAACAATTCAGATTAGCGGATTTCAATTATTGGTCCGATTTTTTCCTGGGCGGTTTGGTGGATGGGGATGTTGGCAATTATCTTGCCGGCGGCTTCCTGGGCGAGTCTGGGTAAATTGCATTCCTCACTCAGGTGAAGCTGGACGACGGATTTTAGGTTTTTCGCTTTAACCCGGTTCAGAAGTTTGGCGGCATTGTAATTGGAGAGGTGGCCGGTGGGGCCGATGACGCGATGAATAAGCTGAGGATGACGGCCGCTCTCTTTTTCCATTTGTTCGTCGTGGTTGAATTCAAGGGCGATCAAATCAACATCCTGGATTTTTTCGATCAGGAGCGGGAGGGAGAAAAAACCACAGTCGGCGATGTAGGCGAATCGAAAACTACCGGTCCCCATTTTGAATGTGAAAAGGAATCCATGGGTAGCCGGGGAATCGTGGGACAAGGCAATAGGCTCGACAAAAACATCGGGTAAAACCTCAAACCCGGAATCCGAATAAAAATGAACAAGCTCCTTATCCTGTAAATAGTTAAAACCGGTCATTCCGGAAAGTTTGCTCTGGTGCTCGGACCGGCACATTAGGGGGACATTCGATATGGCCATTCGCCGCAGGGTGGGATTTTTTACATGATCGTTATGGGTGTGGGTAAGGAGGGCGACGGAGATTTCTTCCATGCTCATGCCCAATTCATGGAGGGATTGATTGGTTCGTTTCAGGCCAAAACCCAGGTCGATCAGGAATTTTCCCCGGCTGGTTTCGACGAGTGTGCAATTTCCCCGCGATCCGCTGCCGAGAAAATAAAATTTTAAAGCCATGGCATTATCTTTCTTCTAATCATCTTTGGTATATTTTCCATAAAAGTCAAAGAAAAATGTGGTTTTGAAGTAATCCCTCCATTTCTTCTGGTCGTTTTTTTAAGAGGCACGACCGTAAGGGAGTGTTCTTCCCGCGGCCAGAAAAGACGAAGGGATTATGTTTTGAACCGAACAAAACTCGTTGCTGTGGACAGAATTATTTCATATACTATTAACAAACGAAGAATTCAAACAAGAAGGATTGTGAACCATGCCACAAACGGCGAAATTAACGGTCGGCGACAAAACGATTGAGCTTCCGGTGATTGTGGGAAGCGAGGGTGAAAAGGCAATCGACATCACCCAGTTGCGGGCCCAGACGGGAATGATCACGTATGATCCCGGTTTGGCCAATACTGGGGCGTGCAAGAGCGCGATCACGTTCATCGACGGGGAACAAGGGATTCTTCGCTATCGCGGGATTCCCGTGGAACAACTGACGGACAAGCCGAACTTTGTGGAAATTGCCTGGCTTTTGATTTATGGCCGATTGCCGAACAAAGAGGAATTGTCTCGATACAGCAAACGGCTTACATCCAACGCCCTCTTGAATGAAGGGATGAAACATCATTTTGAGGGGTTTCCAATTTCCGCCCCGCCGATGGCCATGCTGTCGGCGATGATCAATACCCTCTCGTGCTTCCATTATCAATTTTTCGAGCATGAAGAAGACACGCTGGAGGAAACCAGCGCCAGATTGATCAGTAAGATCCGAACCATCGCCGCTTTTTCGTATCGCCGGTCGATGGGTCTGCCGTTTATTTATCCGGACCCGAACCTTCGCTATTGCGCGAACTTTTTGCACATGATGTTCTCCATGCCGTACGATCAGTACATGATCGAACCGGAGGTCGAAGACGCTTTGAACCTGATCTTGATCCTGCACGCCGATCACGAGCAGAACTGCAGCACGTCCACGGTTCGGGTCGTCGGATCGAGCAAGGCGAATGTATTTGCGTCTTGTGCAGCCGGAGTGTGCGCCTTATGGGGACGGCTTCACGGTGGCGCCAATGAACAAGTTCTGGAGATGCTCGAACAGATTAAGCAAGGTGGAGCCACACCCGAAGAATGTATTAGGATGGCCAAGGACAAAAACAGCACCTTCCGCCTGATGGGGTTCGGACACCGGGTCTACAAGAATTTTGATCCTCGCGCCATGATCCTCAAGAAAGTCGCGGACAAGGTTCTGTCCCAACTAGGAATTCACGATCCCTTGCTGGATATTGCCCGCAAACTCGAAGAATTGGCACTCAAGGATTCTTATTTTGTCGAGCGCAAGCTCTATCCGAACGTCGATTTTTACAGTGGGATTCTTCTTCGCGCCATCGGGATTCCCACGAACATGTTCACCGTTATGTTCGCCATCGGGAGGCTTCCCGGGTGGATCGCTCAATGGAAAGAACAACACGACGACGCTACGTCAAAAATCGCCCGGCCGCGGCAGGTATATATCGGGAATCTGAAATGTGATTATACTCCCCCGGAACAACGGGGATAAACCGGCCTGAAGGAGGCACGACCGTAAGGGAGTGTTCTTCGCCGTCTGGTGGCATGGCATCGTCTTTGAGGCCATGTCTTTTTTTTGTAGGGGCGGGGCTTGCTCCGCCCTCTTCAAGACATGGCCTCAAAGACGATGCCATGCCACCCAACGCCGTGAACTTAACGGCAAAGCAGATAAAATTAAAATGGAACATCGCCCTGTGTATCTGCCGCAAAAAACCTTATGCGCCGCTCGTGTTTAATTTTCGGATGATATAAATCCACTTGAAACGGTGGTTTATATAGCTTCAATCTCATTCTAACGTTCTTGAGAATGTTAGAATGAGATTTGTTGCTTCGACGTTGGGAACTAAAGTGTTGATTGATATGTCAGGGAGAAAAATCTTACTCAAAGGCTTAAGTTCACGGCGTTGCATGCCACCCAGAAAATCGGATCAGCCTTTTAAAAAATACTCCATTAACTGCCAGCCGCGATCTATTTTTAGCCCGGTTGTTTCGGCTTGATCCTCGGTGAATTTTTCCATACCGCCGGAATGGATTCCGGTTCCCGCCATGACGAAAGGAACGGGGCTGGCGGTGTGGGTTTTTAAGGACACGGGGGTGGGATGATCGGGAAGAACCATCATCCGCCATTGGCTGAAAGTATTTAATTTTTCAAAGACAGGTTGGACGATCTGGCGGTCGATCTGCTCAAGGGCATAGATTTTGTTTTTGTGATCGCCGTTGTGTCCTGCTTCGTCCGGTCCTTCGACGTGGACGACGACGATATCAACTTCATCGAGAACGTTACAGGCGGCTTGGGCTTTACCCTGATAATTGGTATCCACCCATCCGGTTGCGCCTTGGACTTCGATAATTTTCCAGCCGATGAGTTTGGCTAGTCCGCGGACCAGATCGACGGCGGTAATAGCCGCCCCGCTGACCCCGTAGATTTTTTTAAATCGGTCCAGAGTGGGTTTTTGCCCCTGCCCCCAGAGCCAGATGCTGGTGGCGGGGTTTTCTCCCAGGTCGCGGCGGACCTGATTGACCTCCAACTCTGACAAAAATTCCTGGGAATGGGCCATCAGGCCGCGGATAAACTCGCTGCCGTTCCCGCGAGGCAAAAAATTGGCCACCGGCTGACCGGAGATATCATGAGGAGGGGTGGCCTGGAAATTTTTGAACTTTTCCGCCGGAGTCGTAACCATCAAGTGCCGATAGGAGACACCTGGATAAAACTTCACTCCCGGATTTCCCATTTTTTCATTCAGGGCGTCAATTATTTTGTGGGCTTGCTCGGTGGCGATATGACCGGCGGAAAAATCTTCCATGATCCCGTCGATAATGGTAACAAGGTTGCAGCGAAAGACCATCTGGTCGGCAGTGAGTTTTAATCCCATGGCCGCGGCTTCCAGAGGAGCTCGGCCTGTATAATATTTTTTAGGGTCATATCCCAGCACGGACATGATGGCCACGTCGGACCCCGGAGGGAAATTTTCCGGAACGGTTTGGACCATTCCGATCCGTCCCTGGTGAACCAGCGAATTGATGTTCGGAAGGTCCGCGGCTTCCAAAGCGGTTCGGCCGTCCAGCGCGTCGATGGGCAAATCGGCTGCCCCGTCAGGAATAATAATCGCGTATTTCATTGCCACTCCGGATGTTCGTCCACCACTCGTATGCAAACCGGTTTTTCCGCGGATACGTCCAACCCGCCGATTTCCTTAATCGCCGATTGCAAATTTCCCTCCCGCGCCCGATGGGTCAGAACGACCACGGGAACGATGGACTCGCCATTCTTGTTGTATTTCGCCCCTTCGTGCTGGAGGACGGCGGAAATGCTGATCGTGTATCGACCGAAGATTTCGGTAAGCTTGGCCAACACGCCAGGCCGATCTACGACCATCAATCGCAAATAATAACGGGAGGAAATTTCCTCGATAGGTTTGATAACGGCCGGCGGGGTTACGTCGGGTAAGACGTTCAATTGCTTAAAGGTCGAAAGAGCATTTCCAAGAACAATGTCGATCACGTCGGAAACGACCGCCGACGCGGTGGGCATTCTACCGGCCCCTCTACCATAGAACATGGCATGGCCAACGGCATTACCATAAACGCTGATCGCGTTGAACGGCCCAAAAACCGGGGCAAGTGGATCGTTTTTGCTGATAAAAGCGGGATGAACCCGCACGGAAATTCCATCCTGCTCCTTGATGCAGATCGCGAGTAGTTTGATGATATAGCCCAATTCGTGGCCATAGCGGATATCTTCGATACAAATTTTGTCGATGCCTTCGATGCTGATCGATTCAAAAGGAATATTCCGGGCAAAGGCCAAGCCGGCCAAAATGGTCAGTTTATGAGCGGTGTCGGTTCCATTGACGTCGAGCGCAGGATCGGCCTCGGCAAAGCCCGCCGCCTGGGCCTCCTTTAATGCGGTAGCATATTCCTTCCCCTCCCGCGACATGGCCGACAGGATGTAATTGCAGGTCCCGTTGACAATTCCGTAAATGGCGTTAATTTCGTTGGCGACCAGCCCTCGGCGAATAGATTCAACCAGCGGAATTCCACCCCCGCAACTGGCTTCAAAGGCGATGCACCGATTGTGCTTTCTCGCCAGCGCGAACAACTCCTTGCCATGATGGGCCAACAATGCCTTATTGGCGGTTACAACGTGTTTGCCGGCTCGTAAAAGCTTTTCCACAACCTCTTTGGCGATCGTAGTCCCGCCGATCAGCTCGATGGCTATTTCAACTGAAGGGTCGCTTAAAAAATTATCAAGATTATTCGTCATCACCCCTGCAGGGAGCGGCACATCGAACGGCCGGTCCATGAATTTTTCAACGACGTGCTTCAGATATATTTTCCCCCCGATCTTGCGGGAGATTTGCTCGCCATTCATCGCCAGCACCGCAGCCACACCTTGGCCGACAGTGCCATAACCAACCAAACCTATCGGGATATCTTTCACAACTATAACCTCTTAACTTTCTTTATACGATAACAGATTAGGCCTTAAAGTGTAATCTCGTCGGGCGGGTAGTTCAAGCATGAAACCGTCGAGGCCCGCAGGAGTGTCTGCCCAATTTTACTGGCAACCCATCCACCGTCATCGTCCGGCTTGACCGGACGATCCAGTATTCTTCTTTGTCGGTAAACTTTTTCCATGTATTTCATAAAGGGAAAAATCCCTGGATTTCCGCTGGAGTTTCGTAGGGTACGTCGAGATGCACCATCTTAGTACAGCATTTCACAATTAAGGTAATACCTTCCGGGGTGGCATGGCTTCGCGTCTTCGCTAAGCCATGTCCTGGTAAGCCCAAAAAGACATGCTTTAGCGAAGACGCGAAAGCATGCCACCCGCCAGCAGCGACGCCCGCACACCATGGCCGACCATATCGCCGATCACCAAAGCAATCTGATCATCATTGATTCGGATAAAATCATAAAAATCCCCGCCCACGCTCCCGCTCATCCGGTTCTTAGCCGCCGTGACCTGGTGTTCGCAGTGCGTCGGACATTGCTTAGGCAGCAGCGCCGACTGCAACTCCGCCGCCAACACCAAATCCTGCTCCTCTTCAGTTTTTTGTATATTCGCCGTCATTTAAGCGATTTTCGTGAAAATAACCCGATTTGCAACAGAAAAAGGATGGCCACGAAGTACCACGTGTACGGTCGGCTATAAATGGCAACCCTATTGCCAATGAGCAAGACACTGGATTCCCGCGCAGGCGGGAATCCAGAAATTCTGAACGGTGAGGGTTAGGCTCGCGGTTTTGCGTCGTCTGAACCTTCTGGTTCGACCTGTCTCCCTATTCCAGTGAGGCCGATGGCCAGACAGATGAGACCTGCCCCGCCCAAGTAGAAATTCTGCAGAAGTCGGCTGTTGGTACACATCTGCTTGTAAGCGTCGGGGAATCCCGGAGTGCTCGAAAGGTGTCCTCCCGCATTCCGCACCAGACGCCAATAGTCTTCGTTTGCCTCTTTTGGGATGCGGCCTGCGGATAACCAGGCCACGGCGAGCAACACTGCTCCGCTGATTGCCAGTCTGCGATTGTACTTCATCGTCTTCATCCTTTCGGTTTTTAAAAATTGGATTCCTATTTCTTCGCCACTGGTTTGACCTCCACCAGTCGGCCTTCAAAAAGGTCCAGAACTTTTCGGACAATCGGCTCGGCCATCGCGGCGTGATGGGGGGAAACGGATTTGTTGGTGCTTGATGCGGGTAATTCTTCAACCACTCCCTCACGGTCGTGCCTCTTTGGCGTTACGGGTTCAGGGATTGTGGGAACTTTTTTTTTTGACGGCTCGCTGGCCGTCTCGGTCGATGTCGATGATGTCTGATTGATATCCGTCAGGTCGGAAATATATGCCAGAGTGACCATGGCCGCGTCGATGAGCGTTCGGGACTGCTCGGAAAATTTTACAGACCGCGACAATTCTTCAATGACCGTAATCGCGTAGGCCCAGGTTAGCGGTTTGAGTTGCCCGCCTTGCTCCATTAATTTCGGATGGGCGGTTTCCGGTGAAAAGAGCAAGTCCTGCCCGTCTTTGCACGACGATGCTACCATCAGGTCTCTTAAATACTCAGCCAGTGCGGAGCAAAAATCGCCCGGCGAAGTTCCAGCAGCCAGTATCGTATCGGCTTGGCGTAAAACTCCCGCCGCGTCCTGCGTTAAAATCGAATCGACAAGCTGGGCGTATAATTCCACCGGCGGCACGGGTAAAAACTGATCGGCCAGTTCGGACGTTAATTTCTTTTGACCTACCGAAAGCAACTGGTCGAGCAAACTCAATGCGTCGCGCATCGACCCGTTCGCCAATCGAGCCACGCGGTCCACCACCGCCGTATCGGCTTCGATTTTTTCTTCCGCAAGAATCAAGCGAATCTGCTCGGCGATCTTGGCTTTGGAAATCGGTTTAAAATCGAACCGCTGGCAGCGGGATTGAATCGTGATCGGAACTTTATTAGGTTCCGTGGTCGCGAAAATGAATTTGACATGCTCCGGCGGTTCTTCCAGCGTTTTTAAGAGTGCGTTAAACGCGCTGGTGGAAATCATGTGAACTTCGTCGATGATATAAATTTTGAATCTCCCCCGAGCAGGCCGATAGATCGCGTTATTTCGCAACTGCCGAACGTCCTCGACGCTGGTATTGCTGGCCCCGTCGATTTCGATAACGTCAACATCTTCCCCGCGGGCGATATCCTGGCAAATAGAGCAGGTGGAATCCGGGTCCGGCGTCGGCCCTTTTTCGCAGTTCAACGCCTTGGCCAAAATCCTCGCCGTGGACGTTTTCCCCACCCCGCGAGTCCCCGTAAATAAATACGCATGCGCCACTCGCCCAGCCGTGATCGCGTTCTTCAGCGTCGTCGCGATGGCCTCCTGACCGACCAACTCATCAAAATTTCGGCTCCGGTATCGCCGTGCCAGAACTGTATATGCCATATTAAAAGTCGTTCTTTAAAAAAATAAAAAAAACTGGCCCAGGCTGATCTATGGCACACGCCAAAACCCAGGTGGGCTGCTTCCGTCAAGATCTGACCCATTTTCCAAGTCAAGCGTTGCATAGGACCTGGGCCATTAAAGCCGAGTCGGTTCTCACCGATTAATTTCCTATCGAACCAAGAGGTTAATTCTACCCGCTTGGCCGGTCAGAGTTCAACCTAATTTTTTCGTAACTGTCCAGACTTGTCATTGCGAGGAGCGCAGCGACGAAGCAATCTCGTTCCTTTGACGAAGGTGCGAGATTGCCGCGCCCGTTGCGCGGTCTCGCAATGACAATTTTCAATGGGGTCTGAACGGTTACATTTTTTCCTTGCGTGCCGTTGCTTGTAAAGTAAACTTAAAAGGCATTAGTCGTTAAACGAATTCAGGAGTAAATGATGGGTCTTAAAATATATTTAAACGGCCAACTGGTGGAGCGGGATCAGGCCAGGATCGGAGTGTACGATCATGGCCTGCTCTATGGTGACGGTGTGTTCGAGGGCATCCGTTGTTACAACGGAAAGGTTTTCCAGATCGACGCACACGTAGATCGGCTTTTCGACTCCGCCGCGGCGATCCGGCTTCAAATTCCCCTTACCCGCGAGCAAGTAAAACAAGCCATCGCAAAAACGCTCCAGGCGAACAACCTGCATGATGCCTATATCCGTGCCGTGGTAACGAGAGGTGAAGGCTGCCTGGGTTTATCTCCGAAAAACACAAAACCTTCCATATTTATCATCACAGACACGATTGAGCTATACCCGGCCGAATTGTATGAAAAGGGCCTGGAAGTGATTACCTGTACGACGATCCGAAATCATCCCAATGCCCTGTCGCCTCGGATCAAATCGCTTAATTATCTCAACAACATCCTCGCCAAAATTGAAGCCCTCGACGCCGGGGTGCTTGAAGCGATCATGCTAAATCACCTCGGTTATGTGGCCGAGTGCACCGGTGACAATATCTTTATCGTTCGAAAAAATGTCCTGCTTACCCCGCCACGGGAAGCAGGAATTCTCGAAGGCATTACCCGAAACGTCGTAATGGATTTAGCCCGCAAAATCGGATTGACCGTCTGTGAAGAAAATCTTACTCGTTACGATCTGTACACGGCGGACGAATGTTTCCTGACCGGAACCGCCGCCGAGGTGATCCCCGTGACCAAAATCGACGGTCGCATCATCGGCGCCGAAAAAGTCGGTCCCATCACAAAAAAATTGATCACCGCGTTCCACGAATTCGCGCAAAGCGGAGAATAAGATGACCGATCCAAGATTAAGCAAATTAGCAAAAGTATTGGTAACCTATTCCATCGGGGCCAAACCAGGACAACTGATAAGAATCACCGGCGGAACGATCGCGGAACCCCTGATTATCGAATTGACCCGCGAAATTCTCGCCGCCGGTGCGCACCCCGCCATCTTTATGACCCCCGATGAAGTCGCCGAAATGTTCTACAAGAATGCCAACGATGAGCAATTGAAATATATTTCTCCCATCACCTGGGCCATGGTCGAAAAAATCGACGCCTCGATCGGAATCTGGGCCAGCAAAAACACCAAAGCCTTGTCCAATTGCGATCCGATCAAACAGGCTATTTCCTCCGCCGCCCTGCGGCCTTACAAGGACAAATTCTTCGAACGAGCCGCCAAAGGCGATCTCAAATGGTGCGGTACGCAATATCCCTGCCCCGCCCATGCCCAGGACGCGGAAATGTCACTCGACGAATACGAGGATTTTGTCTACAACGCGGGACTGCTAAGCGAACCAGACCCCGCCGCCGCATGGAAAAAAATCGCCCAATGCCAGCAGCGATTAGCCGATTTCCTGAATACTAAACGCGAGGTCCATATCACTACCCCGCAAGGCACAGACATCCGATTCGCGGTCGAAGGACGAACCTGGATCAACTGTTGTGGCCACGAAAATTTTCCAGACGGCGAAGTATTCACCGGTCCGATTGAAGATTCCTCCGAAGGCACTGTCGCATACAGCTTCCCCGCCGCTCACGGCGGACGCGAAGTCCCGGATATCGTTTTGACCTATAAAAACGGAAAAGTCGTCGATGCCCATGCCTCCAAAAACGAAGATTACCTGATAAAAATGCTCGACCAGGACGCAGGATCGCGTATCCTCGGCGAATTGGCCTTCGGATGCAATTACTCCATCACGAAATACACAAAAAACACCTTATTCGACGAAAAAATCGGCGGAACGTTCCACACCGCCGTCGGCTCCGGATATCCGGAAACCGGATCAAAAAATCAATCAGGCCTCCACTGGGACATGGTCTGCGATTTACGAAAAGGCGGTAAAATTTACGTCGATAATGAATTGATAAGCGAAAACGGAAAATTCCTGAACCCACAATGGCCAGGGAATTAATTGAGGTTCCTGTGTAATGTCCGTAGTGCAGCCTTTCACAAATAAAAGATCAAATTTGGGGTGGCATGGGCAATTCTTATTGCCCGTGTCTTGTCCCCTTTATTATGGAGGGCTATACCTAATTGTCCTAGTTTTATTTTTTGTTTTTAGTTTCACCCCTCTCATCCTTGCCCAGGATACTGACGATGTCGGCGACATTCCCGTCGTCTCTTCCCAGCACTTACAAATCGCATATCAGGTTCCACCGGAATTGAAAAATACAAACCGCCGGATAATTCTCTGGTATCGTCTGAACGAAGGCAACTGGCGGCAGGGGGGTAGATTTAATGCCGATGCCCCCATCAAATTTTCCGCTCCGCAAGACGGAATATATGATTTTGCTCTTGAACCGGACAACGATGTCCCCGCCCCGACAACAAGACCAGCCGATCAATTATCCTCCACCTTCAGATGTATGGTTGACTTCAATCAGCCAGTGCTTCAAATCGAAGACGTAAATTGTAAAAATGGACTGGCTCTGGTGCGCTGGCACGCGTTCGACAATAATTTTTCCGATCGGCCCATTGAAATTTATCTTCAAAGCGATCCGAAAGAAACTTTTCTCGGAAAATTTCCTAACAAAGGCATCGCCGTCCTGCAGATCGACCCGAAAGACCTGCCCGCCAAAATCAAGGTCATCGCCCTCGACCGTGCGGGAAATTACGGCATCGACTTTTCCAAACCGATTCCCAAAAACGAACAAAAGAGACGCGACCGTGAGGGAGCGATTATTTCCCCCACAACAAAACCCCAGCGATTACAAAAACAATCAACACCGACCCAGCCGGCAATCGCTTCTCACGTGAATCCCGAAGCGATGCGGGAGTACAAAATCGCCGCCGGTTATCGCCGGCGAGGTGATTTGAATTTGGCCCTCGTCCACTTGAAACACGCCGTCGATCTGGACCCGAAAATGATTGACGCCAGGATCGATTTGGCTGATGTGCTTAACTCGCTCGAACGGTATAATGAAGCGGCGGATTCGTATTTGCTGGTGTTGGCGATAGACCAGCGCAACATCAAAGCCTGGCAGGGACTGGCGATTGTCAGACTCAATCAAAGCCAATATCAGCAGGCGGTCAGCCATCTGGAAAAAGCCCTGGAGCTGGATGATAAAAATGTCCAGGCCTGGCTTTCACTCGGCGACGCCTACTGGAATCTGGGACAATGGAACGATGCCAAATCAGCCTGGTACAAAGCCAGGGATTTGCTGGCGATTGGTAATAACACCAGGCTTAAACCCGCGATAAACGCGCGATTGAAATTGATTAAATAATTGTAGGGGCGGGGCTTGCTCCGCCCTCCGAGAAAAAGTCATGGCAAAACAAGAAAAAGCAATTCCGATTTTCGTAATCGCCGGTCAGGATATCTATCTTCGCACCCAAGCCCTGACCCAATTGCGCCGGCAACTGCTGGGTGAGGATCAAGGTCTCGGCGAGGTCCGCGTCGAGGGAAAAAACGCCGAGCTTGCCGCAGTGCTCGATGAATTACGAACCCTCCCCTTCCTGGCCGAACGCAGAGTAGTCATCATCGACGATGCCGACAAGTTCATCAGCGAAAATCGTGAATCCCTCGAGGACTATCTAAAAACCCCAAGCCCAGACGGAGTGCTGATCCTAATCGCCGATTCTTGGCGCAAAGCCACTCGCCTGGACAAACAGATCAATCAAATCGGCAAAATCATTCTTGTCGAACCCATGAAAGGCCAGCAGTTGATCCGTTGGCTGACCGCCTATGCCGGCCAACTTGACAAAACCCTAACCCCCGCCTGTGCCGAAGAACTCCTGGCCATCGTTGGAACCGAAACCGGCAGGCTGGCAAATGAACTGGAAAAATTATCCATCTACGTCGGCCAACGAAAGCAAATCACCTCCGCCGATCTCCAGGCACTTTCCGGCCAGACGGCTCAGGAAAACGTTTTCCTAATCACCGACCTGATGGCCGAGGGAAAAACAACGCAGGTTTTAAATGTCTTGAATCAAATCCTGGACATGGACCGTTCCGCGGAATTTTCCATGGTTGGGGTGTTGACGTTTTCCCTACGCCGGCTGCTAAAAGCAAAGTCCATGCTCGAAAGCGGCATAAATCAACGGGACGTCCTGTCCGCCTGCAAAATGTTTTATCCAGCCATCGCGGAAAGATTTCTGGCACAGGTCAAACGATTTACCGCCGACAGACTGAAAAATCTGATTAATCAGTTGACACAAATCGATTATGCCAATAAAACCGGTCTCGGACAGGCAAGATTAAATTTGGAAAAATTTATCCTATGCGCCACGACAAACAAATAAAATTGGAACCTAAAAATCAATTCATCATCTTCTTGGCGATACTCTGCCCGATCCTCGGCTGTGCGCAGGATTCGCCAAACTGGTTTGGAACAAAAACCAGAATCTTCGGCGCAAAACCAAACACCGTCGCCGCCTCAGAAACACCAAAAAAAATCTCGTCCAGTCAAACTCCCAGGGTTGCTTACCCAACGACCCAAAAAAGTAATGATCCCCAGGTCCAGGTGGCTGAAAAAAAGGTAAACGATCAGGTCGAACGATTGATCCAGGCGATGGAGCAATCACGAAAGAGCGAAACGACTGGTATGTCGATGCAAACCGCCCAGACGGTCGGAGATTCCGACAGTCTGGCGGCGAAACTCGCCCAAACCCAACAAAAAACATACCCCATCAATGCCGCCCCCAGCGAAGAAAAACCCGTCCTCACAAAACCTTCCATACACCCCAAAAAATTTGCTCCCATTCCCGAAAATTCAAAACCCCCGATTAGAATAACAAAAGTCGAACCCGTTTCGGTCGATAAACCCGAACCGGAAAAACCTCCTACCCCTCTGATTGCGGAACCACAACCAAAAATCAATCCCATCCCAATCAAACCCGCACCAGCCAATACCGCCGCCAAACTCGATATCCCCGACCCAGGAAATCCCAATGCCGCACTGGACACGCTCCTCTTTCAACTGGAACAAAAAATCAAAGACCGCCCCGAAGATACTGCCTCGCTGGTCAAATTACGGCTGATTTACGCCGTACTTGGCCAATGGCAGCAAGCCATAAAGGAAAAGGGCGGCAAGGATACCACAGGAGGCGAAATGGCCAAAAATATCGCCGCCCTGGTAAAAGTCTTCGACAATGCCGATCTGAACCCCGCCGAACAGGCGAACCAAGCCCTAAAAATCGTCGAGTTGCTCCAGGATATGCTACGCCGTCAGGCGGACCTGGTCATCTGTAATTTCCAACTTTGCCGAGAAGTCAGCAGCTTCGGATGTTTCAAACTCATGCCGCGGGAATATTTCGTTACCGGTAAAAATTTACCGATCATCATCTATCTCGAACTCGAAAATTTCACCAGCAAATACCTGCCCGACAAAAAAAATTACCAAACCCTGCTTTCCCTGACAATCGAAGTCCTTTCCGCCTCCGGAAAAGTCTGCTGGAAGCAGCATTACGATCAAATCGAGGACCTTTCAAATAAGCACCGGAGGGATTTCTACCTAGCCCCATCCGTAACCCTGCCGCCGAATCTCCCGGAAGGCAATTTAAAACTAAAAATCACCCTCGAAGACCTAAATGGAAACAAAGTAGCCCAGAGAATGACCGATATGGAGCTTAAATCGCGATAATCGCTTTTGGTAATCGTTCAGGCTCGGTCATTGCGAGCATCTAACCGGCTCCGCCAGCGATATTCACAACGAACTGGGTGGCATGGGCAATTCCGATTGCCCGTGTCTTTTTTCCCAATCCACGCCTGGAAGACACGGGCAAGAAGA
>Ga0265292_1000224_pt1 | contig 97965 bp, 94 predicted proteins | sample Munlanlewell296A_FD_189080 | JGI IMG/M metagenome (GOLD analysis project Ga0265292, IMG submission 189080) | Leachate microbial communities from a municipal landfill in Southern Ontario, Canada - Leachate well 296A | ecosystem: Engineered > Solid waste > Landfill > Unclassified | place: Canada...
ACTCTCCCTTGAAGCTGTCTGAACACTACTTTTAGCTGATTTTCTGGGGGGAGGCAAGCTTTTTCGATGTAACTGATTGAGATGTACAAGAAATTAGAAAATTAAAAGCAGAGATTTTGACATTACGCAAAAACCAAGAAGGAGGGAAAATGAAAACTTGGTTCGCTCTGAGTATTGCCGCCATGGTTTTGTTCACCAGCGCCTGCACATCGACGTTCCTGGTCTACAAGGACGGGAAGGGCTATTTTCTGGGGAGCGGTTCGAATGCTAAATTTAATATGTTATGCGCGTCGGGTGATCTCGAAAAAGTACTTGCGGCCACCACACAGCTCAGCCCTGAAATGAAAGACTCCTTCTATAAATACAACTGTTCAATAGAACGTTCCGGCGACAAGGTTAAACAGCTATTTGTAACAATGACAAAGGAACAGAGAAAAGACATCAGGAGCGCCTTCAAAGCCAACGGCTATGATATCAACCGGATGGCGTGCTGAGGAGAAGAGATCCAGCCTACATCCGGTCGGATGTAAACTCACCAGAGAATAAAGTTCTTTGATCAGGTTTTTCAGGAATGAATGCAAGCCGTCGAGAGAAGTCGACGGCTTTTTCTTATGGTGTTGCCTGATACAAAACGAAAGATAATTTCATGGATTTATCGTAATCTTTGTATCTTGGCACAACCATGATACCCTACGCAGTTCTGTGCCCTCCTCGTAAGCCATCGCACCATGGTGTGCAATTTTCATTGAGTCATCATCACCGATTCGACAATCGCCTTAATCGAGACATGATAACCATCGAAACATGACCCCTAAGCGATCTTTCCGGAATTACGTTGATGCTCATGGCTCAAAATATGGTCCTTGCAGTAGCCAAGACCTCCGCATTCGGGGCAGTAACGAAATTCCATCCGGGGATGAGAGAGATCAGTAATGCCGCAGGTCGCGCAAATATGGAACGCTTCTTTTTTCCCCGAAAATTGTCTGGCCTGCTTTGCCATGACCCGTTTTCCGGTCTTCATTCTCCACAGAATATCATTTCCAAAGAACAGAAGGAAGTTGCTGACCGACGCAAGCACGAGCAGCCGTGTCGACCATGAGCCGAACAGTACTTCATATGCATATCCGATCCACGTGAGCAATGCCAGCCATTTGATCTTTACCGGGAGGATAAAGAAGAGATACAGCTGGAAATCCGGATACAGGAAGGCGAATGCCAGAAACACTGAACCGCCGATGAAAACGTTCGTTGCCGGATACAGGGGCATGATGAACGACACTGCCACGGTAATGACAAAGCCGACAAGAAGAAAAAGGGTATAACGGAATGCCCCCCAGTGGCCTTCGAGTGCGCTCCCCATGAGATAGAACATGTACCACGCAAAAAATGCGAAGATCGGGCTGGTCGCAGGAGGGATGAACAGGAATGTGATGAGCCGCCACCACTCGCCCATGAGCACCCGCTCGGGGACGAGAACTACACGCTCGAGGCTGCCTGACAGGGCGAAGACGAAGAAGAGCACCTGACCGAGAATGAGGTAGATGGTCACATTGTGAACGGCAAAGCGCTGCAATTTTCTTTCGAGATTTTCAAGCAGATTCATGTATCACTCCCTCCGGAATGGTCACCCATCCCGATATCAGACAGAAATCGCTGCGCCGTTGAGCTGAGTGAGATGGCCTGCATCATCAAACTCAGCGCTCAACCGCTCTCCGGAATCAAGTTCACACGTGATCGTGGTGGCAGTCTCTTCAAGCGGCAGTTTTTTTATCCGGAGATAGAAAAGGAGTGACTTCCGGTGACTGAGCTCATGCCGGGAGAGCAGTTCCAGGAATGTTCGCGATAAACGCGACAGGTCAAAAGATGGTTGTGCGTCTATCCTTTTATCGAAGAGAAGAAGATATGCTGATCCGCCTTCGTATACATCCTGGAAGAAGCAGCTCGCATTGCAAAGCTCGCAGGAGATCATCGAAAGAACATGACCATCCGCCTTGTGAAGGTCAATGGAGGGGAGCGTAAATTCCTGCATGCCCTTTCGCGAGCCCCAGTCCCTGAGTTCACGGGATGCCTTGAGCAGGTCCACGGGTATCTCCTCCGTTTGCTCATCCGCCCAAGCCCAGAGCCAGATCAGCGTGTTGTCCGATTCGGTTCCGAGGACCTGAAAGGACATCTCGAGGTTGTCGTTGAAGTGAATCTTCCCTGCGTCGAGATCGAGACCGTACGTGTGCTCGCCGACAAGAAGGGACAGCTTGTCCTGTTTTTCAAGCGCTATGAGAGCAAATTGTTCCAGGTATTCTGTAAGCTTGGTCATGATCCACCGGATGGCGAGAATAGAATGCGGTCACTATACTGGTATTCATTCCTTTTTGCAAGACTGACGATGAAGGGTCCTTTTAGGCGGGGGAATGTCATGGAAATCGCGGGCATTGTGTAACGGGCATGATGGTTGCAAGGATCACGTCAGCGATGCCGTTTCCAGGCGGTTCCTTCCGTTCTTTTTCGCTTCATACATGGCAAGGTCCGCTGCGTTGATCAGCTTCTCCTGAGTGTCTATGGCAGGGTTGGGCAAGCCCGCGATACCGATGCTGACGGTGACCTTTATCCCTTCACAATCGGTGAACGCATGCTGGGATACTGCGTTCAGGATTCGGGCGGCGGCAAGTTTGGCGTTTTCCGTGGACGTGTTGGGACCCAGAACCACGAACTCTTCTCCGCCCCACCGTGCAAGGGTGTCTACGTCGCGGATACACCTCTGAATGATCTGGGCAATCTCCCGGAGCAAGGCATCGCCTGCCTGATGGCCGAGAGCATCATTCACCTTTTTAAAATGGTCGATGTCGATCATGAGGCAGCTCAGTTCACTTTTGTACCGGGAAGCCCTCTTGAATTCATTCGAGAGAACAAATTCAAAACGCCTCCGGTTAAATAGCCCTGTCAGCGAGTCGCTGACCGCGAGCGTCTCCACACGCGTGAGCATGTCCTCAAGCTGCTGGTTCTTCTGCTTCAGCTCGTCCTGCTGTGACTTTGTCCTCAGCTGGGCGTAAATGCGGGCATTCAGTTCGTTCTCATCAAAGGGCTTGGGAAGATAGTCGTCGGCGCCGGCCTCAAGTCCCACGATCCTGTCGGGGATGGAGTCTTTTTCGGTCAGCATGATGATCGGGATGCCTCGGGTAACCTGGTCAAGCTTCAGCCATCTGCAAATATCGCTTCCTTCTATATCAGGAAGGACGCGGTCGAGAAGAATGATATCAGGGTGGTCGGTCTTCGCGGCTTTGAACGCTGACATGCCGTCTTCCGCCAGCATCACCTCGTACCCGTTCTTCTCCAGAAATTCTCTGATGACAGATGCCTGGATCTTATTATCTTCAACCAGAAGTATATTTGCCTTTGCCATGAAAACCCCGCGTGTGAAGATAAATATCATGCAAATTATGTCACAACGCCTTCATAATTACAAGAATATATTCTCTGGACCTTTTTGGACAATTTGCCTATCGTATCATGGCATACGATTGCATGGTACGTGATGGGAAGGGTTGTTCCGGGGCCCGATCCGGACCGAATCCGATCTTCTCCTTGATAAGCATGGCGTTCAATAGAATGTGCCGACATTGCTCTTGCCGATAACGTTCAACATGGATAGCCCGGCGAACGTCGCGTGCACCGCGGCCATTTCCTGCATGCTCGGCAGCATTGTGATTTTTTTGTCCTTAACGAGCCCTGAGTACCTTGCGACGCCAAGATACGGTGCGACCTCCATCCGAATGACCGGCTGCTCGAAGCACGATGCAGTGGAGTCCCTGATATACGTGGTTCCACCCAAACGCTCATATCACTCGTGTCTAACATGTCCTGAATAAAAATCAAATAATATAATTGCATTTGCATACAACATGGGGTACTATCCGTCACATGAATATGAGAACCTGTGGTCTGTCATACCCTGCGATTTTATTATCTTTTCTGTTGATCGGTTGTGCCGCACACACAACATCGGAGAAGGCTGCGCAACGCGTCGAGGGCATGCAATCCCCAGGAAATGGAAACGGGGAAGATGTCGCGCTGCTCGCGCATGCCGACCCCGTATCTGATCAAAACGATGATGAGGCGGATGACGGGGAAGATGCATCCCCGGAAGAGACAAAGAACGGGAATGCTGTGCCTCCGATAGAGGAGAGCCTCCTCGATACAGCGCTTGTACTTACCGAAACCTCGCAAGAGCTCTGGGCGGCGGGAGAGGCCGAGAAAGCTGTTGAAGCCCTGGACCATGCATACGAACTCATCCTGAAAGCGCCAACCGATGCTGAAGGAAAGAACACCCAGCAGAAGGATGATCTGCGCTTCGTGATCTCCAAGAGGCTCATGGAGATCTATACATCACGCCTCACCTCGGTAAACGGCCTTCACAAGGAAATACCCCTTGTCCTGAATGAGCATGTGGAGCGTGAGATAAAACTTTTTCAGACCGTGGAAAGGGATTTTTTTCTTGAATCGTACAAACGCTCGGGCAGATACCGGGACGAGATGGTAAAAGCATTTCATGAAGCAGGCCTTCCCGAGGAGATCACGTGGCTTCCGTTGATCGAGAGCGGGTTCAAGGTAAGGGCCCTCTCCCGGGCTCGCGCCCTCGGTCTCTGGCAGTTCATCCCCTCAACAGGCTATAAGTTCGGTCTCAAACGCACCTCATGGGTGGACGAACGGCTCGATCCCTCAAAATCCACGGCCGCGGCCATCGCGTACCTTAAGGAACTCCATCAGGTTTTCGGCGACTGGGCCACGGTCCTCGCTGCTTACAATTGCGGGGAAGGGAACGTGTTCCGGGTCATCAGACAGCAGAGAATCAACTACCTTGATAATTTCTGGGACCTCTATCAGCGGCTTCCGCGCGAGACAGCCCGATACTATCCGCGCTTCCTCGCCGTCCTCACGATTCTCAAAGATCCGGCCAAGTTCGGCTTCACCCTCGATGAACTGGACAAACGAATTCCCTACGAAGTCGTAGCCATCGAGAAGCCTTTGCAGCTCTCAAAAATATCGGACAAGATCGGTTGCTCACCTGATGACCTGGCGGACCTGAACGCCGAGTTGCGTTATGCTGCCACACCGAATACGGTATATGATCTCAAGGTGCCTTTTGGCATGAAAGACGCACTGCTTGCCAATATCGACACCCTGCCCAAATGGTCACCGCCCCAATCCACGTTTGTCGTTCATCGGGTGAGAAGGGGAGAAACCCTTTCGACGATCGCGATACGGTATCGCACCAGCATCCAGAAGATCATGGAGGCGAACAACCTCAGGCGTGGGAAACTCCTCCGTATCGGTCAAAAACTGAAAATTCCCACGAGAACTGTTTCCTAGAACTAGTTTATCATGATCGCAGTGATGAAAAGCTCGGTCCCCGACAGCGTACGAAAAATCCAGTAACTATTCATTCCGTCTGATCACCAAAAGACCGTTACCCCGGATACAACTCTTTTTGTCCACAGATTTCGCAGATTGACGTCACGCCAAGGCGTGATGAAATCCGCGTAATGTGCGGATACTGTTTTGACCAGAGTAGTTGCATAGTCCATTCGCGCGCCTAACTTGATCCCTTTTCCAGGGCAACGATCCGCAGCTTTATCTCTTCCGGGACCGCAACCTTCTTACCCTCGCGATAATCGTACATCACAACTGAACCGTCGCCTTCAGCGGCGATCCTCTGATGACGGTGGCTCACGATCACATATTTCATCCAGATCCGGTCTTCTTCGATGCTGGTGATCTTCGCGCCTACCGAGACCATATCAGGATAGGTGAGGGGAAGCTTGTACTTGCAGCTCGTTGAACCGAGGATGGGGCCGATGCCGGTCTCGTCTTTCATCCTGTGCAGTCCAAGTTTCTCGGAATAGCGAATGCGCGCACTCTCAAAGTAACGGAAATAGACCACGTTGTTCACATGTTGAAACGAATCCATATCGCCCCAGGCAACAGGAATTTCAATTACAACGGGATAGCCGTCTAATAAATTGTTATCCATAGTTTATTGTAGGATCGTTATCTATTGTTTTTCCCCGCCTTCATTCTGTTGTTTAACCTGGCACCCTGTTTGTCATATTCATTTTTTATCATATATCTCTTCTTCACGATTATTTCCGACTCTAACCAATCCGACATATCATGTCCATGAACTTTTCCCCTTTTTTCAAAGAGGTTATAGGCGACCTTGGCGACTTCATCATAGAACTTATCAAGCTCGTTCATCTGGTGCCTCCTGTCAAAGGGTTCTTCTTAAAGAAATTTCGGTTGTTGGGCTTAGAACAATAATAGCCGAGTGGAAGAAAACCTTCAAGGCAAAAAGTAATTTCGTGCGGCAAATAGCAAGAGGGTCAGACAAACGACACGGCGCCAGCGCCGAGGACGAACTCGATCTCGGTGATGAGCTGATCATTGGGGTTTACCCGGATCTCGCGGCCCACGGAAATGAGGGATTCCTTTCGGGCAGGGTTATGAAGGCGGAAATAGACGGGGATGGTGCCCTGGTAGCGGAGAAGGATGTCCTTGATCTTGAGAAGGTCGTCCTGCGTCAGACCCGTGGAGTTCAGCTTGATGTCCATCCTGGTCGTGCCTTTTTTCTTCACCTCCGCAAGAAGATGTATGCGCACGGCCTTGATCTTGTTGCCCTGTTCGCTCTTGTCAAGCTGACCCGCCACGAGGAGCGGCGTGTCGGTCAGCAGCATATGCTGCGCGGTCCTGTAGAGGTCGGGGAATACGATGACCTCAATGGTCCCGAAGAGATCTTCAAAGCTCAGGATCGCCATTTTCTCGTTCTTCTTTGTCATCTTCGGTTTGAGACCCGCGATGACCCCGCAGACGGTCACTTCCTTCCCGTCCGGGACGCTCTCGAGCGTCTCCGTGTTTGCCGTGGCGTAACGCTTGATGTCCGCCTCGAAAGCCGCAAGGGGATGGCCGCTGACATAGAACCCCAGGCTTTCTTTCTCGTGGGCAAGAAGCTGGTTCTCCTTCCACTCAGGCACCTCAGGCAGGGCGATCTCCTTATTCCCTTCCAGGGAATCGAAGATGCTGAACTGTCCGATAGCCTCCTGCTCCTGGTGTTTACCGCCCTGGTCGATGAGCATATCAAGACCATCCATCATCTGCGACCGCCGCGAGCCGGTGCAGTCAAAGGCACCGCACTTGATGAGCGCCTCGATCACACGGCGGTTCACCCTGCGCTGGTCGACCTTTTGACAGAAGTCAGCGAGGGATGTGAATGGGCCTTTTGCCTGTCGCCCTTCGACAATGGCCTCAATGGCGGAGAGGCCCACATTCTTGACCGCAGCCAGACCGAATCGAATGGACCCGATCGTGCTCCCGGGTTCCACCTCATCGCGCTCATGCGAATCCGTCACCGTAAAGTCCCACATGCTCTGGTTCACGTCCGGGTGCAGGATGGTGATGCCCATCTGTCGCACTTCGTGGATATATTTCACCACCTTGTCCGTGTCCTGGACTTCGCTCGTCAGCAGCGCTGCCATGTACTCAACGGGAAAGTGGGCCTTCAAGTACGCGGTCTGGTAGGAGACCAGTGCGTAGGCCGCGCTGTGGGACTTGTTGAATCCGTACTCCGCGAACTTGGCCATGAGGTCGAAGATCGCTTCAGCCTTTTTTGCATTGATCTTCTGTTTTTCCGCGCCTTTGAGGAATGGAACCTTTTCCCTGGCCATGACCTCGGGGTCTTTTTTCCCCATGGAGCGACGCAGCAGGTCCGCTCCGCCGAGGGAATAACCCGCCAGGGTGCGGGCGATCTGCATCACCTGTTCCTGATAGACGATGACACCGTAGGTCTCTTTGAGGATCGGTTCGAGCGCCGGCAGCTCGTAGGTTATCTTCGTGGCGCCTTTTTTCCGTTTAATAAAGTCGTCCACCATGCCGCTCCCGAGCGGTCCCGGCCGGTAGAGGGCAACCAGGGCGATAATATCCTCAAAGCACTGGGGCTTCATCTTGATGACAATATCGCGCATGCCCGAGGATTCGAGCTGGAAGATGCCCGCTGTCTCTCCCCTCGACAGGAGCTCATAGGTCTTTGCGTCATCCAGGGGGATGCGGGAGATGTCGAACCGTTCCGCATGCTCCAGAGGGGCACTGGAGAGCCTCAGGTTGATGGTCTTGACGGCCTTGTCGATGACCGTAAGCGTGCGCAGGCCGAGGAAGTCGAATTTGACGAGACCGATCTTTTCCACCCCTTTCATATCGAACTGAGTGATGATCTCGTCCTTTGGCGTCTTAAAGAGGGGAAGATACTCCGTAAGCGGTTCCTGCGAGATCACGACTCCCGCGGCGTGTTTCGAGGCATGTCTTACCTGGCCTTCGAGGTGAAGCGCGATTTCGATCAGTTCGTCAATGCGCGGGTCCTTCCTGAGCTCTCTGAGCTTAGGCTCCTGCGCCATGGCCTTTTCCAGTGTTATCCCGAGTGTGTTCGGCACGAGTTTGGCTACCTTGTCCACTTCGGCATAGGGGATGTCAAGCACTCTCCCGACATCACGGATCACGCCCTTGGCAAGCATGGTGCCGTATGTGATGATCTGGGTAACATGGTCCTGCCCGTACTTTTCGGTCACATACTTCAACACCTCGTCGCGCCGGTCCATGCAGAAGTCAACGTCGATGTCCGGCATGCTGATGCGCTCGGGGTTCAGGAACCGCTCGAACAGCAGGTTGTAGGGGATGGGATCGAGGTCCGTTATTCTGAGGCTGTAAGCCACGAGACTGCCGGCGGCGGAACCGCGGCCCGGACCCACCGGTATGCCCTGTTCCCTGGCATACCGGATAAAGTCCCAGACGATCAGAAAATAACCGGCAAAACCCATTTTGCCCAGCATCTCGATCTCAAATTCAAGTCTCTTTTGATACGCCGCGCGGTCTATGCTGCCGGGGCCGCGGACTGCCTCAATCTCCACAAAACGCGCCTCAAGCCCCGCGCGGCTGAGTTCGGCCATGTAGGATTCGCGCGTCGTGCCTTCTGGTACGGGAAAGTGGGGGAGGTGATACTTGCCAAACTCGATTTCCAGGTTGCAGCGTTCGGCAATGACCACCGTGTTCGAGATCGCTTCGGGCACATCGGCAAATGACTGCTTCATCTCCTCAGGCGTCTTCACGTAGAACGTCTCGGAGGCGAATTTCATCCGGTTCGTGTCTTTCACGGTCTTTCCGGTTTGGATGCAAAGGAGGGCGTCGTGGGACTTGTGGTCCTCCCTGTTCAGGTAATGGCAATCATTCGTTGCCACGAGCGGGATGCCGGTGTCCTTTGACAACCGGATCAGCTCTCGGTTTGCCTGCTCCTGTTCGGGTATGCCGTTGTCCTGGATCTCGAAATAGAAGTTTTCGCTGCCGAGGATGCTCTGGTATTCAAGGGCGGTTTTCTTTGCGTCGTCGTATCTCCCCTGAAGCAGGAGTTTGGGAATCTCACCTGAAAGACATGCCGACATGCCGATAAGACCGTCACTGTGTTTTCTGAGAATTTCCTTGTCGATTCGCGGCTTATAGTAAAAACCCTCGAGATAGCCCGCGGTCACGAGCTTGACGAGGTTTTTATAGCCAGCCTTGTTCCGGGCCAGGAGAATGAGATGGTAGGAACTTTCTTCGTGTTGCCCTGCGGTGCCCGCCTTTTCAAACCGCGACCCCGGCGCCACATACATTTCGCAGCCGATGATGGGCTTGATCCCGGCCTTGGTGGCCTTGAGATAGAAATCCAGAGCGCCGAAGAGATTGCCATGGTCCGTGACCGCGATCGCGGGCATGCGCAGTTCAACGGCTTTTTTGATCAGGTCATCGAGTGAGTTGGCGCCGTCAAGAAGGCTGTATTCGGTGTGGAGGTGGAGGTGGACGAAATCGGCATGATGCATAATGGTAAGGCAAGCTCCAAATTCCAAGCGCCAAATTACAAACAAATTCCAACAACCAAATTCCAAATTCAAAACTGTTTGGCTATTGAGATTTGGTCATTGGTAATTATTTGTTATTTGGAATTTGATATTTGGAAATTTCTCTTCCGCAAAGCGGAAAAATTGGAGGCGGCGATCGGATTTGAACCGATGAATGAAGGTTTTGCAGACCTCTGCCTTAGCCACTTGGCTACGCCGCCATATGTCGATTATGTGTTCTGAACTCTGAACTAAAAAAATGGAGCGGGTGGCGGGATTCGAACCCGTGACCTCAACCTTGGCAAGGTCGCGCTCTACCAACTGAGCTACACCCGCATACGTCGAAATGTTTCCTGCCATTTGACTGCGCAAATATAACAAAGTGGTATTTCAATGTCAATAGAAAAGTAATTTTGTCCCGTCTACGGCGCTTCATCATGGATGAGTTGTTCATCGGTGGAGACGCCGGTCTCATTGCAATACTGTCTCGGTTCCGTTCCCGGCAGAAAAGCCCCGCGAACGGAAAGTTTGCAGGCTTCCGTGCTGAGCAGGCCGGTCCGGGGATCGATCTGCCTTAAAAGGACGCCCTCGGGCGCGATAAAATCTTCGGGGATCCGGTCAGCGTGCGCTTTTATCATGAATTCGAGCCAGATCGGGAGGGCGGTGCGCGCTCCCGTTTCCCGGTGACCGATGCTCGTCTGGTCGTCATATCCGACCCAGACCCCGGTCACCAGGCTTGGCGTATAACCGATGAACCAGGCGTCGCGATAGTCGTTCGTGGTGCCTGTTTTCCCGGCTGCCGGCCTGCCAAGTTCCCGGGCCTTCCATCCCGTTCCCTGCTCGATCACACCCTTGAGCAGATCGGTGGTGAGATATGCTGTCTCTGGTTTGATGGCCTGCGTGGGAACTGCATCGTTCGAATACAGCAGCCGGCCGGTACTGTCGGTGATCGACAGGATGGATATCGGTCCCATCCTGATGCCGTGATTGTCGAACACGGCGTACACGGCGGTGAGTTCGGCAAGCGTCACGTCGGAACTGCCGAGGGCCAGCGATAAATAGGGGTTAAGCGTGCTTTTGATGCCGAGTTTTCTTGCATACTGGATAGTCTGGTCAATGCCGATCTTATCAAGGAGTCTGATCGTCGGCACGTTCAAAGACTCGATGAGCGCCTTCCGCAGAGTCACCGCGCCCTGATAGGTCCGTGAGAAGTTCTCAGGCAACCAGTTCTTGTTCCGGTCCAGCTTGATCGTCAGAGGTGAATCGTCAAGAATATCGGAAGCGCCGAACCCATGGTCAAGGGCCGCCGCATAAATGACCGGCTTGAAGGCTGAACCGGGTTGCCGCATGGCCTGCAAGGTACGATTGAACTGACTTTGCCCGTAGTCCCGTCCGCCAACCATGGCACGGATACGGCCGGTCGCTGGCTCTATGGCAAAAAGCGCCGCCTGGAGGGGAGACCTGACATGAAGTTTATGCCGGGATTCGATCTTCAAAATACCCGCGGCCACGGCCTGCTCAGCGTAGTTCTGGAGTTCATCGTTGATGCTCGTATAAATGTTCAGACCGCCCGAATAGAGGATGCTCGATCCAAACCGCTCCTCAACTTTTTGACGGACATATTCGACAAAATAGGGGGCCGTTCCGCCTGCTTTGACCGCTGTCTGGATCGGCAAAGGGACCTTCTTCGCCTCCTCGGCCTGCGCCCGGGAGATAATACCGGTGGCTACCATACGGTTCAAGACATAGGCGCGTCTTCCCAGGGCGCTCTGCGGTGATTTGAAGGGGGAATAGTATTTCGGTGTCCGGGGAAGACCCGCGAGCAGCGCGCACTCGGCGATATTCAACTCTTTGGCGTGCTTCCCGAAGTAGATCCGGGACGCGGCTTCGACGCCGTAGGCGCCGCTTCCTAAATATATCTGGTTCAGATAGAGCGAGAGGATCTCCTGCTTGGTGTAACGCTGCTCGATCCTGAGCGCGAGGATCATTTCCTTGAATTTGCGCGAATAACTTCGTTCGGGTTTCAGAAAAAGCACCTTGGCGAGCTGCTGGGTAAGGGTACTGCCGCCCTCAACCACCTTCCGGGCCCTGATATTGCGGTACAAGGCCCGGATGATCCCGCGCAGATCAAGCCCCAGATGGCCGTAGAACCTGGTGTCCTCGGTGGCTATAAGCGCCTTGATCAGCATGTCGGGTACGTCTGCGAAGACCACGGGAGTACGGTTCTGGACGAAGAACTCCGCAAGCAGTTTGTTGTTATCGGAATAGACGCGGGAGGTGATGCTCGGTTTGTATTGTTCGAGGATATTGACCTCGGGCAGATCCAGAACCGAAAAGATGATAAATCCGGCCCCCCCGCCGATGAGCGCTGCGAAGAACATCAGAAACAAATAGAGGAGGAGCGATCTGCCTTTCTGCATGGGTAGCATTATAACTCCGGATACGGTAAAAAGCAAAAAGTGTGCACCTGGAGCCGGCTAGCCTGATAGCTTGCAAGCCGGCAGGCTCTCTGACGCGTCTTCTTCTCTTGAGTTTTATCAGGCAAGATGCTATGATTCAATATCCTCGATCGTGAACAAAGGAGCGGACATTTGCAAAAAGGACTGGTGATCGTCTTTACCGGAAATGGTAAAGGGAAGTCGAGCGCGGCTCTGGGGATAACCCTCCGGGCGTACGGCCATAACATGTATGTATCCTTTGTGCAGTTCATCAAAAGCCCGTCCGACATTGGTGAGGCGCGGGCAGCCGAACGGCTTGCGCCCGGGATCGAATTCGTTTCTCTGGGCAAGGGATTTGTGAACTGTTGCGGCAGTACCACGCCATTGGACGAGCACATAAAAGCGGCCGCTGAAGCGCTCACCGCGGCGCGTCAGCGCGTTCACGCGGCCTCCTGGGACATCGTGGTCCTCGACGAGATCAATAATGCGGTAAAACTCGGTCTTGTCGACATCAGGGATGTCCTGGACCTTGTCCGGAGCAAACCGCCTGAACTTCATTTGATCCTGACCGGCCGTGATGCGCACCCTGACCTCATTGCCGCGGCCGACCTGGTAACCGAAATGCGCGATCTCAAGCACCCCTACGATACCGGCGTGCCGGCGCAAAAGGGGATCGACTATTAAAAGTCAAATTGACTTTGAAATTTCATCATGTTACCATATACCCCATGCTGGTTCCGCGAAACCGGTTTAGTGCTATCTCATGAAAACCTTTGCCGTTAATCTGACCATAGAAAATGAACAGTCACTGCCAAGTCTCTACGGCGACCTGGATAAGAATCTGAGACTGATCGAGAACACGTATGGAGTGGTCCTGCAGGCCAGAGGCAACAGGATCCAGATCGAAGGCGAGGAGAAGTCTGTCTTAAAAGTCGAGCGCCTCATCACTCAGCTTGCCGACATGCTTGCACAAGGCATCATTTTTCAGAAAGATGATGTGCGAGACGCGATCCACGCCTATTCTTCCAATTCATCCGCATCCTTGAAGGATATTTTTCAGAACGCGGTCCCCGTTTCAAGCAGGAAGCGCCCCGTTTCTCCCAAGAACGAAACCCAGCGAAAATACATAGAAGCGATCAAGCAATACGATATCGTGTTCGGCATCGGTCCGGCAGGTACCGGTAAAACCTATCTCGCCATGGCCACCGCGGTTTCCGCGCTCCTGCGGCGGGAGGTGAGCAGGATCATCCTGGTACGCCCCGCGGTCGAGGCCGGTGAGAAGCTCGGGTTCCTGCCCGGCGACCTGTACGAGAAGATCAATCCCTATCTGCGTCCGCTGTACGATGCCCTGTATGACATGATCGAGTCGGATAAGGCGAACAAACTCGTCGAGCGCGGGGACATTGAGATAGCTCCTCTGGCGTTCATGCGCGGTCGCACGTTGAACGACTCCTTCATCATCCTGGATGAGGCACAGAACACCACCTCTGAACAGATGAAGATGTTCCTTACCCGGCTCGGATTCAACTCGAAAACCGTCATCACCGGCGATATCACCCAGGTCGACCTCCCGAGCGGCAGGGGTTCGGGTCTCATCGAGGTGCAGAATATCCTCGAGGGTATCGAAGATATACGGTTCGTGTATTTTACGAATAAAGACGTGGTCCGCCACAAGCTGGTGCAGCAGATCATCAAGGCATACGAGCGTCATGAGGCAGGGGATGACCGGCAACGATAAATCAGCGGCGAGACTCCTGGCCAAATCCCAGGACCAGGAACACGACCATGACGAGGCCCCCGCAGGGATCTCGTTATCCATCCGGACCTCTCTGTTGGCCGTCGCCCTGGTGACGGCCGTCATTCTTGCCTTTGTACTGCTCCCCCGGATACCTCTGCTGGAACTGGGCGAGATCGCCGACCGCGATATCGTCGCTCCCTATACCCTGTATTTCGAATACCCGGGGCCTGACCAGACACTTGCGATCAAAGTGAACAAGGGAGAATTGATCGTCGGATCAGGACGTCCGGTAACGGAAAGCGCGGAGCGGGTCCTCCAGGAGATCGCCCGCCGGCAAGGCGTCGGCAACCGGTTCCATGCATACCTCGGCATGTGCATCCTCATCCTGGCCATCCTCTACCTGTTCTACCGGGACATCAAGCGGTACCGGCCCGCGCTCATCGCAGACTGGAAAAAGATCGTGCTGCTGGCCTGCCTTCTGCTCATGACGATCATCCTGTCGTGGTCGGGGAAATACGTTCTGTTGCTCCTGGCGGACAAACTCCATCTCGATGTCATGACGATCGGTTTCGTGCTTCCCGTGGCCTCGGGAGCCATGCTGACGAGCCTGCTGCTCGATTTTCATCTCGCCCTGGGCTTCTCGTTCATCGTCAGCATCCTGCTCGGCATCCTGTTTCCGGGCGAGCCCTTCATTCCGGTCTATTATTTCCTCGGCAGCATCGTTGCGGCGCTCAGCGTGATCCGCTGCAAGAAGCGGACGGCCCTGCTGAATGCGGGGGCGTGGACGGCACTCGTCAACGTGATAGCCATTATCGGCATCGACCTGTACCGGGGAGAGCTCTGGAACCGCGGGGCCTATGATCTCGCGGCAGGCATAGTCTGCGCCATCGCCGTATCCACGATCGTCTCGGCGATCCTGCCGTTCTTTGAAACGGTGTTCGACATCGCCACGGACATCAAGCTGCTGGAGTTCCTTGATCCAAACCAGCCGCTGCTCAAAGAGCTCGTGTACAAGAGCCCCGGGACCTACCACCACAGCATCCTTATCGGGAACCTGGCCGAGGCCGCCGCCGAAGCCATCGGTGAGAACGCCATCCTTGCGCGGGTAGGCGCCTACTACCATGACGTCGGGAAAGTGCACAAAGCCGAGTATTTTATCGAGAACCAGCGGCCCACGGAGAACAAGCACGACCGCCTCATGCCTTCCATGAGCAGCCTGATCATCGCTTCCCACGTCAAGGAAGGAGTGGAGGTCGCCCGCGCACACCGAATCCCATCGCCGATCATCGACATCATTCAGCAGCACCACGGCACCTCGCTGATCACCTATTTCTATCAGAAGGCAAAAGAGCTTCAGCCCTTCACGAATATCGCCGAGGAGGACTACCGCTATCCCGGGCCCCGTCCCAGGACGAAAGTTGCCGCCATCGTCATGCTGTCCGACTCCGTCGAAGCGGCATCACGGACGCTCGACAACCCGACACCCGACCGTATCCAGATGCTCACCAGCAGCGTCATCACCCGTTTCTTCCTTGACGACCAGTTGAGTATGTGCGACCTTACGCTCAAGGACCTTCGGGTCATATCCAGGAGCTTTAATCTTGTCCTGACCGGCATCTTTCATCACCGTATCGACTATCCCGGCATGGATTTCAGCGGAGAAACGAAACACAGTGAACATCATGATAACAAACAAACTGAGGAAAAGAAGGCTGCCAACAGCGGTTTTCGGGACAAGGCTCGGGAAGGTGCTGCGGAGCCTCGGTCTTCCTGACGCCGAGTTGAGCGTCCTGTTCATCGGCGACCGGGCCATGCGCACGCTCAATCACGCATGGCGCGGCAGGGACATGTCCACGGACGTTCTTTCGTTCCCGTTGCGCGAAGGGCGGTTTCTCCATATTCAGCCTGACCTGCTCGGCGATATCGTGATCTCCGTTCCGATCGCGGCGCGACAGGCGAGTGCAGCGGGGCATTCTCTGAGCTTTGAACTCGAACGACTGCTCGTTCATGGCTTGGTCCATTTGCTCGGCTACGATCATGAGCAAGGGCTCACGGAAACCCTTCGCATGGAACGGAAGGAACGGCAGCTCCTGAAGAGACTTCGCGCATGAAGCCGAAAAACTGGGTGCAGCGCGTCAATATTGCGATCGAAGGGGTCATTTATGCCGTCAAAACCCAGCGGCATATGCGCTACCATCTCGTCGCGGCGCTGGCGGCGCTCATCCTGGGCCTGATCCTGAACATTTCCCGCTACGAATTCATCCTGCTGAGCATGGCAATTGTGCTTGTCCTGGCCACCGAGATGCTGAACACCGCCATCGAGGCGATCGTGGATATGATCTCCGAGGAATTTCATCCCTTGGCGAAAAATGCCAAGGACGTAGCAGCCGGTGTGGTGCTCGTTGCCTCCATCGGGTCCTTGATACTCGGATATCTTATTCTGTATCCAGCGTTCAAAGAAGCGGTCACGGCGGGGCACTGGCAAATACGCAAGGCGCCGGAAGACGTTGTTGCTTTCGTTGCGCTTGCCGTCGTTATCATTCTGGTCATTTTCCTAAAGGCAATTATCGGCAAGGGTGAACCGCTCCGGGGCGGAATGCCGAGCGGCCATGCCGCGGTGTCCTTTTCCATATGGACCGCGGCATTGTTCCTGACGAGCTCTTTCCCGATCATCCTCCTGACCTTCCTGCTTGCCGTTATGGTGAGCTGGAGCAGGTTGTCGTCGGGCATTCACCGGCCCATCGAGGTGATCGCCGGTGCACTGCTCGGAATAGGAGTGAGCTTTGTATTTTTCCGGCTGTTCGGTTGATCCGCGTGAATGAACACGCCCGGACCAGCCATCGGGGAATGATCATCGCGATCCCGGAGATCCTGTATCTCAGGAGGAATGCTTGATCAAGCGAATACTGGACGACCTGGTAGCGGTGGAAAACGGGGTCCGGGCGGCGATCTTTCTGGATGGAGATGGTGAGACCATTGCACAATCAGGAGATCGCGATTTCGACGTGCAAATGATCGGAGCATGGAAAGAGATCCATCTTGATCTGATCAAGGACATCAGCAAACGAATGAAGTTTGGAAAGGTGCACGCGGTATTTTTCTCGCTGGACAAGGGGAAGGAACTGGTGGTCCCGATCGAGGATGAGTATTGTTTGGTGCTTCTTCTATCGGTTTACGCCGATTTCCAGGTCGCCCTGAACGGGGCCGGGAGTTCCATTGAACGGTTAAAGAAAGACATCAGCTGACATCACCGATGGCGCTGTTATAGTTGATCGTACATCCCTAATTTTCTGAACTTCTCATATCTTCGCTTCACAAGCTCGTCCGACGGCGTATTCCTGATCTCCGCCAGGTTCCTCGTAACAGCTTCCTTGAGCAATTCCGCGGCCCTTCGCGCGTCGCGGTGCGCCCCGCCGATCGGCTCCTCCACCACTTCATCGATCACCTGCATATGGAAGAGGTCCTGCGCCGTGATCTTGAGCAGTTCGGCGGCCTCGCTCGCCTTGGCGCCGTTGTTCCAGAGGATGGCGGCACATCCTTCCGGGGAGATGACCGAGTAGGTTGCATGCTCAAGCATGAGCACGCGGTCGGCAACTCCAAGGGCGAGCGCTCCTCCGCTCCCGCCCTCGCCGATCACCACCGCGACAATGGGCACCTTGAGCCGGGACATGACAGCGAGACTGCGGGCGATGGACTCGCCCTGGCCCCGTTCTTCCGCGCCGATGCCCGGATAGGCGCCCTGGGTATCGATGAACGTGATGACAGGCTTATTAAACTTCTCCGCGAAACGCATCAGGCGCAATGACTTGCGATAGCCCTCTGGATTCGGCTGTCCGAAGTTGCGGTGCACCCGTTCCTTGAGGGTCCTGCCTTTCTGGTGGCCGATGATCACGACCGGCATCCCGTCCAGTTTTGCCATGCCGCAGACGATGGCCGGATCGTCGGCAAAGGCGCGGTCACCGTGCATCTCCGTGAAATCGGCGAGCATGGCCTCAATGTAGTCAAGGGTATACGGGCGGTTCGCATGGCGCGAAATCTGGACCTTCTGCCATGGCGACAGGCGCGAATAGATCTCGGCCAGCAGTTGATCGGATTTCTTCTGGAGCTTAAGGATCTCCTCTTCGAGGTCGATGTTCCCGTTTGACGTGAAGAGCGTCAGTTCCTCGATCTTTTTCTCCAGTTCAGCGATCGGTTTTTCAAATTCGAGATATTCAGCCGGCAAATCCTGCTCCTTAGCGTTCCCTTGATGACCAAAAACACATATGCCGCTCATGATGACGCGGCAGATGTGATGATCACAATTTAATTGTGACTTATTATCGGATATTAAACGTTCATTGTCAAGTTTTTGTTAATGAAATACCATCCAGTGGAGGAAACGACCGTTGGGAATGCGGGAACCTGATACGAGAGGGGTAGTATTGCCTGATACTATCGGCATTAGTGGGAAATCGCTTAATACCGCGTTATCTTCATTTGCCACGTGCAGGGCAGAGGGCGTAATGTCAAAGATTAACCAGAGTGATCTCAGAGAAATCATTAATATTGTTTTTTCTAACCGAGAGCACTCCTCAGCGCCCTCTGTGGTTAATACGACATTTCTGCCTGGGGTTGACAAAAGACAACAAAAAGACCATAATTCTTTTAAATATATTGTAATAATCTCTTCATGGCGGACATTGGAACCGTCGGTCAGGCAGGGTACTTGACAAAATCCAGCTTATCCAATATCGCAGGCCGCAACAGCCGCTTTCTTCTCGTGGTGGACAGCGACGCCAATGATCTGATCTATGTCTCCATGCTCCTTCAGCGGTTTGACTACCATATCTGTACTGCCAAGACAGGGGAGGAAGCCATTGAACTGTCGGTAGTCTCTGTTCCCGCCCTTATTATCGCCGAAATGGCCCTCGCGGACATGAACGGACTCGAACTGATCAAGAGGCTTAAACAGGATCAGCTTACGGTAAATCTTCCGGTCATCGTCAAGACTTCAAATCACACGCCGGATAAAGAACGACGCTGCCTTCAGGCAGGGGCTTTCGCCTGCATCCGCAATCCGGTCCATGCCGAAGACCTTTATCGCGCGGTCCAGGCAGCCATCGAGTCCACGCCTCGCAAGAGCATCCGCATCCCCACGCACCTGCCGGTGTCCGTGAACGACGTCCAGCTTGACACCGGTGAAGGCGAGTTCGTCTCGGTCCTGTCCGAAAAGGGCATGTTCATCCGTACGCTCAAGCCCTATCAACCTTCATCAACAATCAACGTGCAGATCAGGATAAAGGACCGCATCATCAAGCTCGAGGCCGTGGTCCTTTACAGCCACAAATTCGAAGAGGGGCCTTATAAAGAACCCGGCATGGGCCTTCAATACACCAGCATCGCATCGCAGGACCAGTCGCTGATCCGGCAATTTATCATTGAAGAGATCAACAGAGGTATCAATGCCCTCTAACAGGTTGTTGAAAAATACTTAGTTTACCCTTCGACCCTTCGGCAAGCTCAGGACTCAGGGCGAACGGAGCGTGTATTGAATTTATTCGTATTTATCCGTTCGTGGTGAGCCTGTCGAACCACAAAAAGACTTTTTCAACAGCCCTCTAAGGCAATCAACCGCAGAGAAATACTTACAGCGCCAAATGCTTACTGTTTTTTTAAGAACGCGAGCATTCCTTGTTAACCTCTGTGGTTAAGACGTGACAGATTTTCGATGGGCACTTGAAGTTTGCACGGAACTTGTGATAAGATAAGTCGAGATCGCATCTCAATTCTGACAACAGGAGGAAAAGAATATCATGGAGAAGGTATCATACAAGGATATCGGTCTGGTCACGACCACGGAGATGTTCGCAAAGGCAATGAAAGGCAAGTACGCGATCCCGGCGTATAATTTCAACAACATGGAGCAGCTCCAGGCCATCGTCATGGGTTGTGTTGAATCGAAATCGCCGTTCATCCTGCAGGTCTCGAGCGGCGCGCGGAAGTACGCGAACCAGACCCTCCTGCGTTTCCTGGCCATGGGCGCGGTCGGGATGATCAAGGACGCCAATTCACCGGTGAAATTCGCCCTCCACCTTGACCACGGCGACACCTTCGAGCTTTGCAAATCCTGCGTTGATACGGGTTTTTCATCTATCATGATCGACGGGTCCCATCATTCATACGATGACAACGTGAAATTGACCAGACAGGTGGTTGAATATTGCCACGCCAACAATGTCGTAGTAGAAGGGGAACTGGGTCAACTTGCGGGCATTGAGGACGCGGTATCCGCGGAGAAGTCCACCTACACGAAGCCCGAGCAGGTTGAGGACTTTGTGAAGAAGACGAATGTCGATTCCCTGGCCATCTCGATCGGCACATCCCACGGCGCCATGAAGTTCAAACCCGAGCAGTGCACACGCGATTCGCGCGGGGTGCTGGTCCCGCCGCCGCTCAGGTTCGACATTCTCGAGGAGATCGAGAAGCGGATCCCAGGCTTCCCCATCGTGCTGCACGGTGCGTCGTCGGTCATCCCTGATTATGTCGAGATCATCAATAAGAACGGCGGCGCCCTGAAGGATGCTGTCGGCATCCCCGAAGAACAACTCAGGAAGGCGGCGCGGAGCGCCGTATGCAAGGTCAACATCGACAGTGACGGCCGCCTCGCGATGACGGCCATGATCCGGAAGACCCTGGCTGAAAAGCCCTCGGAGTTCGATCCGAGAAAATACCTCGGCCCGGCACGCGACGAGCTTATCAAGATGATCATCCATAAGAACAAGGAAGTGCTCGGCTCGGCAGGACAGGCTTAGGATCAGGCCGCTGAGGGATAAATCATGATGGGCTGTTGAAAGGCATCGTGCCTTTCAACAGCTTTTTTATTACTTTCATGGCGCCATGCCGATCAATGAGCAACCATAAACATCGCCTCTTCATACATAACACAACGCTCTTTTTCATAACCGTTGCCCTCAGACATGTCCTCGCTGACAACGCTTTTGAAGAACCAGATGGGGGTTGAGCTAAGAGTTCGGATGAGGGAGTAGCGCGACGAAGGAAGTCGGTCCCGTAACTCATTATCAAGGAGGATCTATGGCAGCATGGCTACTTCCCGCAGTAAAAGTAATCCTGCCTTACCTCGGCTCGATCGTTACAGCGGCGATACCGGTCTTTACCACGCGAAAAAGCGATGAGGCGGCGGCTGCGCAAGCACAGCTCCTGCAGCAGCAGATTACCGAGCTGCAATCTGCTGCCTCACAAAACGCGGTGCACATTAAGGAACTGGCCGAGCAGTTACAAAAGACAATAGTTGCTCTTGAGCAAGGGGCGGCACTCGCCGAATCGAGGTTCAGGCGCACCGCGGCGCTTTGCATTGGAGCGATCATTGTGTCATGTATCGCGCTTTGCGTTTCGTTAATTGCATTGTTTGAGCACTAGCACGCCTGTGCGGTTATCTGAAAAGGGAACAACGGGAGGACCATCCTCATGCTGGAGAAGAAAGATTTTGCCACCGGTTGCCTGACGATACTACTATGCGTGGTTTTGTTCCCTCTCTTTTTTCTGGTCTTCAAGTTGACCCTTGCTCTCGCCCTCTTCCTCGCAATCGTTACCGGCATTCTCCTCGGGATAACTCTTTTAGGCAGGATCGTAAGATTTTTTATCACGGGGAAATGATTGCGGTACTCGGGGGATGGGGTACCGAGTACCGATGACAGCTGATTCGACGGACTCATGATGCCTGCGGCAGAAGTGCATCAGGAGCACCCTGCGCTCGCCGCTGCCGGCAGGCAATAAGTCCGTGCGTATTCAGTTCCTGTTAGGCTGCCTCGTAGTACATTGCATTCGCTGCGACTTCGGCGCTGATCTCCCGGTCGATAGTGTCCGTGCTGATCGCCTTGGAATGCTTGCAATAGACCCTGATATACCCGCCCGCGTCATTGGTGATCGTAAAAATATCGGCCCCGGCGTTTTCCATACCCTGTGCGATCAACTGGGCATGGTAATCATCCTGTGCTGTCCTCTGTGTTATTATCATCTTCATGGCACACCTCCTTTATGTACTATGAAAATATACAATAAGCATGCCATTGGATAACTACAGGAAAAATCGTGCTTATGGATTTTCATAGATGCGGCTTATGCTCACCTATTGAGCAGCGTTGCCTCTTTTGGAGTCATTAAGCATTACTTAATATCATCTTGGCAGTCATCAAGGTATACTGAGCGCAGCGAAGAATCTCGTTTTCCCGGACAGATGAGAGATCCTTCACGGAGTTTACCCTGAACGAGAGATTCTTCAGTTGCTTCGCTCCTTCAGAATGACAAAGTGAAGGGTTCAGGATGACGGGATAAGGTGTTCTTCGACAGCCTGTCTCAACGTGACATCACTACGTATGAAAACACGTGTCCGAAAAATACAAGTTCGAGATCTTCAGATAGATCCGCCTTTGCTCCTGGCACCCATGGCAGGTATCACGCACAGCGCTTTCCGGCAGATCTGTTGCGGCTTTGGCGGGGTCGGCCTGTTATCAACGGAAATGCTTGCGGCAAGAAGGCTGCCCACGGAAAGTTCGCGGTTCTCTCCGTACATTATCAGGACTGCTCTGGAAAAACCTCTTTCCTATCAACTCCTGATCTCCACGGAGCAGGAGGTTGCTCCAGCCATTGAGGTCCTTCATAAACTGAAGGCGGATGCCATAGATCTGAACATGGGTTGTCCGGCATCTGCGGTCGGCAAATTCGGCGCGGGTATCCAGTTGATGGAACTGCCCCGGGATGTCCGTTGCATGGTAGCCGAGGCGCGGAAACGCACCACGCTTCCCCTCACGGCAAAGATCCGGCTCGGCATCGAGCTGGACGAACAGAAATTATTGGACTTCTGCGCCATGCTCGAAGACGAAGGCATTGATATGCTCTCGGTTCATGCCCGGCTCAAGAAAGAGTCCTTTGCCAGAACTCCGCGATGGGAGTGGGTCGCCAGGGTAAAAGGACGGCTCTCGATCCCGGTCATTGCCAATGGCGGGATCTTTACGGTCCAGGATGCGGAAAATTGTCTTCGTATTTCCGGCGCCGACGGTCTGATGCTCGGCCGCGGTGCGGTGATACAACCCTGGCTTTTTGCCGAGATCGCCCGGGAAGTGTACGGCTGCACACTTGCTCAGTCGGCCGTATCGCTGCCGATGGTCTATAACAGCTTTATCGACCACCTTATCGAGCTTTATCGGCCTGAATACCGGCTGGGCAGGCTCAAAGAGTTCACCCATTATTTCGCCCGAAACTATAAGTTCGGCCACCTCCTGGCATCACGGGTCCAGACCAGCGCGAGTGTGGACGAAGTACGGGAAAGAGCCGGCATATTTTTTGAGCGAGGTGAATAGGTGAGGTGGGGAAGGTGAAACAGCCGCTGGCAGAATTTATTGACGTCTTTACGACGCGGCCCACTTTGATTCGCTGCCGGAAACGGGATCCCGTTTTATGGATCCAAGCTGCATCGCGACGAGCGGTTCCAGGTCCTTGAGCGGTTCGCGAAAAACCGATTGCGCAGACTGATCATGAAAACCAATTGTCGCATCATCGGGCAGGGAAGCAAATCGAATGCCTGAACGATACTGAGTCCCCACCTGTTTGCTCCAAAGCAGCACACCGCCGTGTTGACCCCAGATCCGTTCCCTGAACCAGACTAAGCCGGGTTCCATGGGCGTATTCGATTCGATGCCTACGCCATTCCTGCTTATATCCACGATATGACCATGATGATCTGTCCGGTCAAGCTGTTTGAACTTGATAACGTTCATGGCAAGGTCCCGCTTTACCGTGACCGGCTGTCGCTCTGAATTTCTGTTATGTTCCATGGTTTTATTATACAGGAAATCTCAGGAATGTGAAGCGAATTTATTTGTCGTTCCGAGAGATTATCGCAGAGTCTATTCATGACATCAGAGAATGTAGTATAATGATGGTGATATATTAGTAATTTATCTAATCCTTTTGAATTATGCATGCGCTGTTTCATGTGAATCCAAGGAGAACATATGAAAATACTGCTCGTTTATCCCAAATACCCGATAACGTTCTGGAGTTTCAAGTACGCCTTGAAGTTCATTTCTAAAAATGCGAGCCTTCCTCCTTTGGGGCTGCTGACCGTTGCAGCAATGCTGCCTGCTGACTGGGAGGTCCGCCTCGTTGATAAAAACGTGAAGAACCTTTCGGACGCTGACCTTCTCTGGGCTGATTATGTTTTTCTCAGCGCCATGTCCATCCAGCGGGAGTCGACTGAGTCGGTCATTCGCAGGTGCAAGTCCCTCGACGTTAAAATGATCGCCGGCGGGCCTCTGTTCACATCTGTGCCCGAAGAGTTCAGCGACGTTGACCATCTTGTTCTGAACGAAGCAGAGATCACGCTGCCGCTCTTTCTCGCGGACCTGAAGGAAGGGCGGGCACGCCATATATATACGTCCCCCCTCTGGGCAGACCTTGCTGCCACTCCGGTACCGCGGTTCGACCTCCTGGACAATAAAAGATACGCGTCCATGAACATCCAGTATTCGCGGGGCTGTCCCTTTGACTGCGATTTTTGCAATATTACCGTGCTCTACGGCCGTGTGCCGCGGACCAAGGACACGTCTCAGGTCCTCGCGGAGCTGAATTCCATCTATACCCGGGGATGGAGGGGAAGCGTCTTCATTGTGGACGACAATTTCATCGGGAATAAGGGAAAGCTCAAGAAGGACGTTCTTCCCGCCATCATCGCCTGGATGGAAAAAAGAAAATATCCCTTTACGCTCTATACGGAGGCATCGATCAATCTTGCGGACGACGAAGAACTGATGAAGCTTATGGTCAGGGCCGGGTTTGATCAGGTCTTTATCGGCATTGAATCGCCGAATGACGAGAGCCTCGCCGAGTGCAGCAAGCTCCAGAACCGGAATCGTGACCTCGTCGCCTGTGTCAGGAAGATCCAGCAGGCCGGAATGGAGGTCCAGGCGGGATTTATCGTGGGGTTTGACAAGGACCCGGCAATGATCTTCGATCGTTTGATCGAGTTCATTCAGGAAAGCGGGATCGTGACCGCGATGGTGGGTCTTTTAAACGCGCCCCATGGCACAAAACTCTATCAGCGCATGAAGCAGGAGGGGAGACTCGTGAAGTCTCTGACCGGCGACAATACGGACTTCTCGATCAATTTCATCCCGAAGATGAGCACCGACGCGCTCCTCTCGGGATATAACTCGATCCTGAAAACGATCTATTCACCGAAACACTATTACGCGCGGGTAAAAACATTCTTGCAGGGACACCATCCTGCGCGGATTCGCAGTGGAAATCTCAGGTTTAATTATGTCATGGCAGGGTTCAAGTCCGCGGTGCGTCTCGGCATTATCGGCAGGGAACGGTACCAATACTGGAAGCTGTTCTTCTGGTCCCTTTTCAGAAGACCCAGGCTCTTTCCCCTCGCCATAACCCTTGCGATCTACGGGTTCCATTTCCGGAAGGTATTCAGTAATCACGAGAAGGCTTTCCGTGCGGGAATTGCGCGCTAACCTGGCGTCTCTCTGCCCATACGTTGAAAACCATGCTGATCGATCTGGCTTGACACCGGCTTCCTTTCGCACTTACTATCGCAATAGTTTTATGTTATAATCCCCGCATCAAAGAACCGAACCCCTTAACAAACGGTTGATCCTTCAGTCCCCGTTACCTGTTTGATGGACATGTCAAAAATATTGCCTTTATCACAACCAGGAACACGTGCTGAACAGTACACGCTTCACATCCCGTTGTACAAGGTGCTGCTTCATAATGACGACCACAACACCATGGAGCACGTGATAAAGGCTCTGGCTCGGGTTTTTAAATTCGAGCAGGGGGTGTGCGAACGGATCATGCTGGAGGCGCATCAGAACGGCATAGCGCTTTGCACGGTAGAGCCGCTGGAAAAGGCTGAGCACCATCGGGATCAGCTTAATTCATATTCACTGATCTCCACCATTGAACCGGATCAGCTATGATCAAGGGAAAATATTTTTACAGGGAAGGCATTCGTTTCGAATGCCAGGGAGAAGGCAAGTGCTGTGTAACGCGCGGCAAGTACGGTTACGTCTATCTGTCGTTCAGTGACCGGAAGCGCCTGGCAGCTCATTTCAACATGCCCACAACCGAGTTCACCGCCGCGTTCGCCCGCAAGGTGGACGGGCTCTATGAGTTGAACTATACCGGCAAGGACTGCCCGTTTCTTCAGGATAACCGTTGCCGGGTCTATGAAGCCCGTCCCTGGCAGTGCCGCACCTGGCCTTTCTGGCCCGAAAACATGAACAGCGTGGTGTGGGAGAAGGAAGTGGCTTCCTGGTGTCCCGGTGCCGGCAAGGGCAGGCTTTATACCGCGGAAGAGATCGCGGACATCCTCGCGAAGAAAAAGGACGTCTCATGACCCTTGAGGCCGGAAGGAACGCCCCCAGATTCTACTGGAACTGAGCGTGGTTTTTTGCTATTATTGCACGGATCGGCGTCAAACGGCATTATTGGTTATTATACCCTGGAGAAACCTATGGAAGAGAAGCCCCGTATCATCATTGTCGATGATGATGAGTCACTGCTGGATGTCCTGAAACGTTATCTCGCTATGCAGGGGCATGACTGCGAAGTTTTTTCCAGCGCCAAGGCAGCACTTGACCATCTCGCAGAAAAACCCTGCGACATCCTTCTCACCGATATCGTCATGCAGGGTATGAAAGGGTTGCAGCTCACGAAGCAGGTAAAACTGTCGTGGCCGAACACGAACGTCATCGTGATGACGGGATTCATTGATGATTATTCTTATGACCAGGCGATCGATGCCGGGGCTTCGGATTTCATCAAAAAACCCTTTTCCGTACATGAGATAATGCTCCGTATCAAACACGTTATGCTTCAGGCGAAGCTGCGGGAGATGTCGATCACCGACGAGTTAACGGGCCTTCTGAACAGGCGCGGATTCTTTGCCATCGCTCAGCAGCAGCTGAAAGTAGCGAAACGGGTTAAAGGAAAACTAACGCTCGTGTTTGCCGACATGGATAACTTCAAGTCAATAAACGACAAATGGGGCCATCATAAGGGCGACGAGGCGTTGGTAGCGATGGCGGAAATATTCAGGCAGTCCTTCCGCGACTCAGATCTTATCGCCCGCATCAGCGGCGATGAGTTTGCGCTGCTCCTTCTTGACACGCATGAAGAAAACTTCAACATTATTTTCAAACGGTTGCAGAATAACATTGATGCGTTTAATGGGCGCTCGGGAGAGATCTTGTTTCTTTCGCTCAGCATTGGCATGGCACTCTATGATTATCGTCGACCATGCTCTATCGACGAGCTTCTGAGGCTGGCGGACGAGCGGATGTACGACAATAAAAAACAGAAGAAGAAGATCGGCCTGCTTTAGCAGGATCCGTATTTTCCCCCTTTGAATAAACCGCGTTTCTCAACTATTATTTTATACCAGATCCATGCCGCTGTGGCGAAATTGGCAGACGCAAGAGACTTAAAATCTCTCGACGGGCAACTGTCGTACCGGTTCGATTCCGGTCAGCGGCACCAGAAATAAAACAAGATCGGCTCTTCAGCCGGTCTTTTTTTATGCGCCGATACGCGGGAGCAGAGGCAGTTCCTCCATACAATCAAGACGTTCTCTGTGTGCTCTGTGGTCATTTTTTATCATTACGGGACCCGGGCACACCAGTTCTTGACGAGAGAGATCGATTGTGGTAATTTGTCATACAAAGAAAATGCTTTACAGGGAGGTAGTGACATCAGATGAACACGGTAAAAACGCTCGGTTTAATGGTATTTATGACCTTGCTCCTTGTCTTCGTAGGAGCTGCGATAGGCGGCAGGGGCGGCATGGTAATGGCTTTTACCATGGCGGCGATAATGAACGTTGGGATGTACTGGTTCAGTGATAAGATAGTCCTCAGGATGTACAAAGCACAGCCGGTGACCGAGGCAGAAGCGCCTGAGCTGCATGCGATCGTTCGTACCTTGGTCCAGAAGGCCGGAATGCCGATGCCCAAGGTCTACATCATTCCTGACGAAACTCCGAATGCCTTTGCAACAGGCAGGAACCCGGAGCACGCGGTGGTCGCTGTTACCCAGGGAATCATGAGAATACTCTCCCGCGATGAACTCTCGGGCGTGATTTCCCACGAACTGGCGCATATCAGGCACCGCGATATGCTTACGGGAACGATCGTGGCGACCATCGCCGGCGCCATCAGCATGCTGGCCCAGATGGCGCAGTGGTCCATGATCTTCGGCGGCAGGCGAGATGATGATGAGGGAGGAAGCCCGATCGTGGCTCTCGTCATGATGATCGTGGCGCCCATTGCGGCGATGCTTGTGCAGATGGCTATCTCGCGCACCCGGGAGTTCGAAGCGGACAAAGGCGGCGCTCAGATCGCCGGGAGCCCTTCGGGGCTGGCGAATGCGCTCCTGAAGCTGGAAAAAGGCTCGCAGCTTGTCCCCATGACGGACGCAAAACCCGCCACGGCCCACATGTTCATCGTGAACCCGCTCACGGGCGGCGGCCTGATGAAACTGTTCAGCACTCACCCGCCTATCGCTGAACGGGTGGCGCGGCTGAACGAGATAGCGAGGGGGCAACGGTAACTGTCTGATCAGGAGAAGGACTTAGGGGTGACCTTAAGTCCTTTTTCCTTGCCAATAAGCGCAGCTATGAATTTTATTTTTACGACCATACTTCAATTCTGTTCTTTGCCCCTGTAGTCAATCGCATCGCACCTCATAAAGAATCCCCTCTACAATGCTCAATTAATAATCTTGATTTTAATGCCGCTTTATTCTATTCTAGTCTTGTTTTTTTATTGAAATAAATTGCTGCTTTTTCTCGATGCCGGCAGTTCCGAGACTTGTTGGAGAAAAGGATATCGCTACTCCCATGAACACTAAGACTGCAAGCGTGGATACGCGCAGGAGTCTTGTCTACTGGCTCACACGGCTTCTGCCGCTGTTGGTTGTCGGCCTGGCTGCGGCTTTTGCGCTTCGTCGGCTGGGCAACACTGACACCTGGTGGCACCTGGCCGCCGGTCGCTGGATCGCCACTCATGGTACCGTCCCTCACCTGGACACGCTCTCCTGGACAGTTCCCGATCATCCATGGATCAACGTCCAATGGCTCTATGATGTGATCATGTACGGGATATACAAGCTCGGCGGGCCGAACCTGCTTGTCATAAGCTCGGTGATGGCCTATACCGCTACTATTGCAATACTGCTGGTAAATGTCCGTCGCCATGTTGGCCCCCTGGCGGCTGCCGTGCTCTGCGCCTGGGCAGTGATGATCTCTCAGGAACGTTTCGAGATCCGTCCGGAGATGGTTTCGTATCTTCTCCTTTCGGTGATGCTCTGGCTTTACGCCACGGGCCGGGTTTCGAACAGCAAGCGACTGTGGGCCATCCCGGTTGTGATGTGCCTTTGGGCCAACGCTCACTCCCTTTTTGTTCTGGGTATGGTAATCATCATAAGTCAGATGGTCGGTAGTCTCATCACCGACCTGTCGATCCTCCCTTCGGGTTGGCGCCGACCAATTGAACCTGCGGTTCGAAAGCAACTGCTCACGACCGGGGCCATCGGGCTTGCGGTTACACTGATCAACCCGTTTTTCATCAAGGGAGCGTTTTTCCCGTTCAAGCTCATGTCAAGGATCAGCGGCGATAACCCTGTGTTCCGGGCTATTGGTGAGTTCCGCCGTCCATTCGAAAACTACTTCGTCAATAATACGGTCCTGGCATACCGGTGGTTCTTTTTCTTTGCAGTTGCAGTTTTACTCGTGGCAATGGTTATCGCGGCATTGCAGAGGAGTTCAAGTTCCGCCGGCATGGGCAAAGAATTGAGCCGAGCGGATCGACGACGCCTGCTCCGTGAAGAACAACGCCGCAAGGGCGCTCCGCCATCTCCATTGCAGGATCAGCCGCAGGAGGTTACTTCCGCGGCAATACACCTCGATCTTGCCGATATCGTCGTACTCGCCGGCATCGCCTATCTCTCGCTTCTCGCCCGTCGAAATATGGCGCTCTTCGCGATTGGCGGCACGCCCGCTATTGCCGCCTGTCTCGCGCTTTTAGCAGCACGCTTTCCTCACGCGCTGAGATCTACGCTGACGCAGGTAAAGGGTGTCTTTGCCGCTGTCCTGATATTCCTGGTGTTAGGCGGGTACTGGTTCATTGCGTCAAACGGTTTCTATAAATGGACTGATGACCTTCGCGAGTTCGGACTGGGGCAACTTGACATGCGTTTTCCGATCCGGGCCGCAGCATTCATGAAGGCGCAGGGACTTCCCGGTCGGCTTTACAACGACCTTGGAAACGGCGGTTATTTGACCTGGGCTGAGCCCATACCGGGCGGGGTCTACATGGACGGCAGACTTGAAGTATACGACGCCGATTTCTTCGGTCAATACATGCGTGAGATCGCTGATCCGAATGCCTGGCAGGGTGAAATGGATCGTCAAGGCGTCCAGACCGTGCTCCAATTCCACTGGTGGGACAATACTCGAAACCTCATTCAGTATCTCGTGCGTGACAGCAGATGGGCGCTCGTCTATTTCGATGAGACTTCGGTCCTGTTCGTGCGCCGGGCCGGCAACGAAGAACTCATCTCCCGCGCATGGACGGCATTCCAAAGTGAACGCGAGGCCATAGAGCGGGGGCTTCTCGAACCCGTTCGATCCTGGCAATGGCCGATGGGTCAGGTCTACGCCCTTCGGGTTTATAGCGACCTTTTGAACATGCTCGGGAAAGGTAACGATGCGATGCGTTTTCAAACCTATCTTTCTGAGTTGAGTCCAGCGAATCAATGATGCCGTTCAATGATAACGCTGTTTGAGAGAAACGGACTGCTTCAAAGACCATGAAAGGCCGGGATAAGCCTGGAGGACCTTTTTGATATACGTGTATTCGCTAATGGTCATTCCATGAGGAGTTAAACATGGTTTTAGCTAAGAAAGACTCACTTACACTCAGCATCATCATCCCTTGTTATAACGAGCGGGACACGATAGAGAGCATAATCACCGCGGTTATTTCATCTCCCATCCACGATAAAGAAATAATCGTCGTGGACGATTGTTCAACGGACGGGACCCTCGATATCCTTGCAGGCAAGATCGCGCAACGGGTGGACAAGATCATCTATCACGATCGCAACCAGGGGAAAGGGGCGGCCTTGCGCACGGGAATAGCCGCGGCCACGGGCGATGTCGTCATTATCCAGGACGCCGATCTCGAATACGACCCCCAGGAGTACCCGCTGCTCTTGGGACCTTTTATCCACGGAAACGCTGATGTAGTCTTCGGCTCGCGGTTCATGGGAGGGAAACCCCATCGCGTTGTATATTATTGGCATTCATTGGGAAACCGAGTGCTCACGACGCTTTCGAACATGTTCACGAACATCAACCTCACGGATATGGAAACCTGTTACAAGGCCTTCCGCCGGGAGATCATCCAATCCATCACGATCGAAGAAAGCCGCTTTGGTTTTGAACCGGAGATTACAGCCAAAGTCGCCAAAATGGGATGCCGTATCTACGAAGTCGGAATTTCCTATTACGGCAGGACCTACGCGGAGGGTAAAAAGATCGGATGGAAGGACGGTTTCCGCGCCATTTACTGCATCGTGAAATACAATCTGTTCCGATAACCGTAAATTCTGACAAGGTCACTGGTGAAACAGTTTCTCCGTGACCTCTGCCCCGGCGTTGAGAGGGCAGGGGAATGGATGGCTTTCCGAAGTGTAACGCGATCATACGTTCATTCTGCGATCATCATTGAGGTATTACCATGAGACTGAACCAGAACCTCCTTAAAACAAAACTGCTTTCATTAATCTTGATCGTTGCCAGCGTAGCACTCGTCTATACCAGTACGATCTGGTTTGATTTCTGCTGGGATGATATCAGCTATGTCATTCAGAACCCGTATATCAGGTCCATTTCCTGGAATAACATTACAGCGATCTTCAGCCGCAACTTTGAAGGGAACTATGCCCCGGTCCATATACTCGCCTATATGGTTGAATACGCCTTGTGGGGGCTGAATCCCAAGGGTTATCATCTTGTCAACATCCTTCTGCACATCTTCAACAGCGTTTTTCTTTTTATCCTGATCCGAAAAATAACGGGAAGGAATGAAGTTGCGCTGCTTGCGTCACTGATCTTCGCTCTCCATCCCGTACAGGTGGAGAATGTGGCATGGGTAACAGAGCAAAAAAGCCTTCTTGCCATGGCCTTCTTTCTCCCCGCGTTTTATCTCTCTGTTCGCGATGCGGACAACCCGAAACCCTCTTATTATTGGGCCTCTGTCTTTCTCTATGGCTTGTCGCTGCTTGCCAAAGTCAGCACGGTTTCTTTGCCGATCCTTCTGCTCATGTATGAACTCTGTTATGGGAAAAAGCTCAATACGAGGCGCATCATCAACAAGGCGCCGTATTTTGTCATCGCAGGAGGTATGAGCCTCGTAAGCATATTTATTCAGACCTCCAACCGGGGAATGTTCTATTTCAGGAACGATCCCTTCATTACTTTATTCACAACCATCGTAGTCGTAAAGAATTACCTGCTGAGTATCATTCTGCCGGTGAACCTGAGCGCATATTACTCACTGGTTCATACCCGTTTATTTGAACCTCCGGTCTTGCTTTCGCTGCTGTTGATCGTGGCGGTTGTTTCCGGAACGGCGTATCTTTTCAGGAAAGACAGACAGGCCGCCTTCTGGGCCGCCTGGTTCTGGGCGGCAATCCTGCCGAATTTGAATATTATTCCGCTCAGCGTGGTCATGGCAGACCGGTATCTCTATCTTCCGCTGATCGGCCCGTCCGTACTTTTCGCCTTTGCCCTGTTTGGGTCCGTGAAAGACCGGATCCAAAAACGCTTCCCGAACAACGTTCACTGGATTTACGCAATTTCGGGAATACTGATCCTGGGACTCGCTGTTGCAAGCCAGGTGAGAAGCAAAATCTGGGAAAATGACCTCACGCTGTGGACTGACACCGTCACGAGACTGCAGCACGGCCTCCCCTATACCAATCTGGGGGCCGCCCATATTGAAAGGGGAAATCTGGCTGAGGCAATAAAGAATTTTGAAAAAGCCATCGAGGTCACGCCGGACTATTATCTTCCGTATGCGGACCTCGGCCGCATCTATCTGCAGAAGAATGACCTTTTGGGGGCCGAGAAGTACTTTGTAAAGGCCTTGAGCCTGAATCCGAACAACCCCTTTATTTCACAGGAACTCGCCAAGATCTATATTAATCGCGGGGATCTTGACCTGGCATCCGGCGAAATCAGCAATGGGCTGAAGTTCACGCCGAATGAACCTTCATTATTGTTTTTGAAGGCCCATATCCTGACGCGGAAAGGGGAGCTTCAGGAACCGCTTGAGATTTACCGGTTTCTGACACGTGTTGATCCGTCATCCTCTGTAAACTGGTTTAACTTCGGCGCGGTACTGGCGCGTTTAGGTCGGGTGGGCGAGGCGGAGAATGCCTTGCGACAGGCGATCACCATTGATGGGAAGCTGCTGAATGCCTATAAAGAACTGGCCTCCCTGTATGTACGAGACGGTAAAACTGATCAGGCTGCAGCGAACTTCGAAAAAAGCCTGCAGGCTTTCCAGGAAAACAGCCTGGCCTTGAGGAACTTATCCCATCTGTATCTCGAATATTTTCCTGCAAAGGTCGATCGAATCATCCCGTTCGCTCAGAAATCCCTTGAAAAATCCCCGGACGATCCAAATATTCTGGACCTCCTTGGCTGGGCCTATTTCAAAAAAGGAAATTATAATAAATCCGTAGAATATTATAAGCAGGCTCTTGCTGCGCTGCCCAGCGAGCCCTATTTTCTTTATCAAGTCGGGATCGCCTCTCTCAAGGCAGGAGATACAAGGAGCGGAAAGTCTTATCTGAAAGAACTTGTTCAAAAATACCCGGACCATGTGTTGAGTAAGCAGGTGAACAAACGTGCTGAAGATAATTAACCCGGCAGTAAACGGTTTGGGAGCAGCGTATTGGGCGATCCTGCAAGACTCTTATTCTATTTGCCATCGCCTTGTTGATTCAGAATCGTACCGTACAGGAGGATGATCATGAAACAAGTATTTGAGCCCTGGTCTATCGGCACGCTCACCTTAAAAAACCGCATCATCCGCTCCGCAACCCACGAAGGCATGGCAAATCCTGATGGAAGCCCTACGGAACATCTCCTGAAGAATTACCGGAAGCTTGCCGCAGGCGGAGTGGGTGCGATCATCACCGGTTACGTGAGTGTGATGCAAAATGGAAAGACCTTTAGAAACATGCGGATGTTCGATAGCGATCTTTATATCGACATCTATCGGTCCATCAATGAGCAATTGAGACAGTACGACACGCCTGTCATTCTGCAGATCGCCCATGGAGGCTACGGGGCAAATGCAAAGGTATCGGGACAAGCAGTCATTGGCCCCAGTTTTCGCAAGAAGAACGAGCACGGCGATGTCTGCAAGGAAGCAAGTGACGCGGACATCGAGTCCATCATCGATGCCTTTGTCTGCGCCACGGTCCGCGCGAAGGCAGCCGGCTTCGCGGGAATTCAGTTCCATGCAGCCCATGGATACCTCCTTTCCGAGTTCATATCGGAAAAGCTTAACAAACGGAGGGACAAATGGGGCGGCCCGATAGAAAATCGCTTGAGGATCGTCACCGAGATCCTGAACAGGGCCCGGCAGGAAACAGGTACCTTCCCGCTGTTGGTCAAGATCAGCGGTCACGACCAAACCGGGAGAGATATAACAGAAACCGACACGATAGCAATGGCCCGGCTGCTGCAGAACAGCTCATGCGATGCGCTTGAAGTGTCCTGCGGGTATGGCGATTTCATGAATACCATTCGCGTGGCCAGGATACCCATCGATGCCATTCTCGGATTGATGCCGGCCTACCGTGACAAGCCGGCGTATCAGAAGCTTCTTTTCAGATTACTCGCTCCCTTTCTGCTCAAGACGCATAAACCTATCCTCAATTATAATCTGCGGACAGCAGAGCTGATCAAGAAGCAGGTGAGCATTCCGGTCTTTGTGGTCGGCGGCATCCGGCACCTGAAGGATATCAGGGCGATCATATCGGAAAAGGACCTTGATGGCGTTTCCCTGAGCCGGCCATTCATCATTGAACCCTCTCTCGTGGAAAAGTTCCAAAAGGGACAGGAAAGTTCAAAATGCATTAATTGCGGTTATTGCCTGATCGGCGCGGTTGATAATCCCTTGAAGTGCTATTACGGTAAAGTGCCAAAGAGCTGTTCGAACAGGTAGGCAGGAAGATTGAGAGGCCCCCATAGGGGTTACGGGCTCTCGGTTATAGTCTTGCGCGACCCCATGAAATACTTGCGATTCCGCTCATTTCAGTATATACTTCTTTATGAAGGAGGTGCGTCGATGAAAATAGTCATGGCAAAAGGCGTAAATTTTCTCTTTGCGAGAAAGTATATCGAGAACAAATACAGCCCAGAGACATGGGGCCGGATCATGCACTCCCTGTCCGATGATTCAAAGACCGTCTGGACGAGCGTTCTCCTTGCCGGCAGCGAGTATCCCTTTGCAGCATTCAAGGAAATGATAACTTCGCTGAACAAGGAATTGAAGACCGCGAAGGACCCGGAGATAGCCGCAATCTATGAGTACATAGCCGATCAGAGCCTGAGCAAGACGTACAAGATCTTTTTTAAGTTTGCGAACCCTTCCTTTGTGATCAAGAACTATCCAAAATTATGGAGCATGTTTTTCAATTCAGGAACAGTTGAGGTGCAGGTGGCGGAAAGCGGACATGCGGTCCTGAAATTCCTCCTGCCCGAGATATTCAACGACTGGCTCCCGCCTGCATGTCTGGGGTATTCGAAAAAGGCCGTTGAGATGGCCGGCGGCCGGAACCTGCTCATGAAGAAGAACAGCGCCATGAAGACGTCGGAAGACCTGTGGGAAACCGTTTATGAACTGCGATGGATGGAATAATGCACGGATGACGTACATCGGTCCTGTTATCCTTGATTGAAATGCAAGGAAGTGTCCCCTGAGATATACAAACCCCGTCTTTATTATCAAAGACGGGGTTTTCTTATCATGAACAACTGCTCTCTCATGATATTTTATTCTGTTATTAATACATAAAAGAACTGGTAATTTATATTCCTTTTTTTCAGGAAAGCAGTTAAAATGACAGCCTGACTATTGAGCAAGGTGCAAACCAGCGAAGGACAATCTATCTCTCATAATTCACTGTTGTTTTGTGATCATGGTATTGTTGAGAGGAGGGGCTGAGTGCAATACAAGTACATCGCCTGTAAATATACTCGACGCGTACTCCCGGATACCCCGTTTCAGAGCTTGTGGGAATCATTCGGTTCATGGCCGATGTGTTCCACGATCGCGTGGCGCCCGCCTACCGATATATACGAAACACCGGATGAGATCATCGTAGTAATCGAACTTGCAGGTGTGGATGAAAGGGATATGACGATCACGCTTTTCAGCGACCTGCTGGTAGTAGAGGGGAGAAGGGAACAGCCGGTAGCCGAAATGAGCGCCTGTCACCGGTTGGGCATTAAATGTGGAGACTTCAGGTCGGAAATTGCAATGCACGTCCCCATAGATCATCACAGCGTGAAGGCGGACTATCAGCAGGGATTGCTGAAGATCATTCTGCAAAAGCGCTATTGACGTTCAACGATAAACAGACCAGGAGCAAACCCATGGAGATAAGTGAACCCGAGAAGGAAAAAACGACGCCCGTGCCTGATGAGCTGCCTTTGCTGCCGCTCAAGGATACGATCGTATATCCGCTCACGGTCTATCCTCTGGTGATCGGCAAGGATAAATCGATCAAGCTTATCAATGACGTCACCGTCGGAGACAAGATACTCGGTCTTACCGCGCAGAAAAAGGTTGAGATCGACGTTTCGGGAATAGCCGATATCTATACTGTCGGGACGATGGCCCGGATCCTCCAGATGGTAAAGGTCCCGGACGGAACGCTCAGAGTGCTGGTTCAGGGGATCGAGCGCATCAGCATCATGGAGTTGTCTCAGACGGACCCCTATTTAAAGGCCAGGATCAAACCATTTCCTGATAAGACCGAGAAATCCGTGGAGCTTGAGGCGCTCATGCGCGGGGTCTCCGAGGTCTTCCAAAAGATGGTATCGCTCACGCCCAATATGCCGGAAGAACTATCCGGTGCGGCCCTCAACATTGAAGATCCACGCCAGCTCGCCTATCTCATCGCGACTAACATCCGGCTGGAACTGCCGCAACGACAGGAGATACTCGAAACCGAATCGGTCCGTGACAAGTTCACCAGGCTCATGCAGCACCTGAACCGCGAGGTCGAGGTGCTGGAGCTCGGCAGAAAGATCCAGGGACAGGCCAAGGACCAGATGCAGAAGGCCGAGCGGGAATATCTTCTTCGGCAGCAGTTGTCGGCCATCCGCAAGGAACTCGGCGAGGAGGGCGACGATGGCGCGGAGATGAAGAACCTGCGCGAGAAGATCGAACAGGCAAAGCTGCCCTTCGAGGCCGAAAAAGAGACCAAACGGGAGCTCGGACGCATGGAAAAGCTTTCTCCCGCATCGCCTGAATATTCTGTCATCCGCACGTATCTTGAATGGATGACCAGCCTCCCCTGGAACAAGACCTCGGCCACGGCCATCGATATCGACAGGGCAAAGATCATCCTTGACGAAGACCACTATGATCTCGAAAAGGTCAAAAACCGGATTTTGGAATACCTGTCCGTAAAAAAGCTCGGCGAAGAGCGCAGTACCGATGAGGGGATCAAGACACGCGAACCCATCCTGTGCTTTGTGGGCCCTCCAGGCGTCGGCAAGACCTCCCTCGGCCAGTCCATCGCCCGCGCCCTGGGCAGAAAGTTCATGAGACAGTCTTTTGGCGGTTTGCATGACGAGGCCGAGATCCGGGGCCATCGCCGTACCTACATCGGAGCCATGCCGGGCAGGATCATCCAGGCGCTCAAGCGGGTGGAGACCAGGGACCCGGTGATCATGCTCGATGAGGTGGATAAGATCGGCTCCGACTGGCGCGGAGATCCGTCGTCAGCCCTGCTCGAGGTGCTCGATCCGGAGCAGAATAAGGACTTTCGCGACAACTATCTCGACGTGCCCTTCGACCTCTCGAAGGTCATGTTCATAACCACGGCGAACCAGCTCGAAACCATTCCCCCGCCGCTCCTGGACCGTATGGAAGTGCTCAAGCTGCCTGGATATACGGAGCATGAAAAGATCAATATCGCGCAAAAATACCTGATCCCCAAGGAGATCAAGGCAAATGCGCTTCGGACGGGCGAGATCGTGATCCCGGAAGATACGCTCCGGGGTATCATCAAGGACTATACCCGCGAGGCCGGGGTCAGGAACCTGGAGCGTGAGATCGCGAACGTCTGCCGAAAGGTGGCAAAGGCTGTTGCGGAGAATAAAACAACGCCCATCACGGTCAAGCCGGATGAACTGCAGGACTATCTGGGAAGACCGAAGTACTTCGCCGAAACCGCGATCATGATAGACCGTCCGGGCGTGGTCACCGGACTTGCCTGGACGCCTACAGGAGGGGACATCCTTTTTGTCGAAGCCTCTCAGATGCCCGGAAACAAGCAACTGATCCTCACGGGCCAGTTGGGAGAGGTGATGAAGGAATCCGCCCAGGCAGCACTCTCCTACGTGCGCTCGCAGGCAGAGTCATTCGGGATCAACAAGGATTTTTTCGAGAAAAGCGATATCCATATTCATGTGCCGGCCGGCGCCATCCCCAAGGACGGCCCGTCAGCCGGCGTTACCATGACCACCGCGATCGTATCCATGCTCACGGGCAGGCTGGTAAAACATGATCTGGCCATGACCGGCGAGATAACGCTTCGCGGCAAGGTCATGCCCATCGGAGGAGTGAAGGATAAAGTGCTCGCCGCTAAACGGGCGGGGATCAAGACTATAATTCTTCCCCAGCAGAACAAGAACGACATTGATGATGTGCCGGAGGAATTGCGCAAAGAGATGGAGTTCATCTTCGTAGATACCATAGACCAGGTCATCAAGAACGCGCTGAAATAATAGCGCGTTTTGAGTAGGGAATACTTGCATGAAGGACCAGTAAATCCAGAACTCATAACGATAAACTCATGAACAATGCCTTTTCACCTACCGAACGACAAAAGCGCCGCCCGCCCTGGTTCAAGATCAGGCTCACGACGAACGACCGTCTGGAAAATGTGCGGAATCTGATCAGGGACAATGACCTCCATACGGTATGCAGCAGTGCGGCCTGTCCAAACCGGACCGAATGCTGGAACGCGGGCACGGCCACCTTCATGATCCTCGGAAATATCTGCACCAGGAACTGCCGGTTCTGCGGCGTTCCCAAAGGCTCACCGCAGGGACTTGATCTTGATGAACCTGGCCGCGTGGCAAATGCCGTGGCGTCCCTTCACTTGAAGTACGTCGTCATCACATCGGTCACCAGGGACGATCTGGCCGATGGAGGGTCATCCCTGTTTGCCGCGACTATCAAGGCCGTACGCATGAAGCTTCCCGGCTGCAGGGTCGAGGTTCTGATCCCCGATTTCAGGGGTTCAGAGACATCGCTCGAAACAGTGCTCGATGCATCGCCTGATGTGCTTGATCACAATATCGAGACCGTGCCGACATTGTATCCTGCCGTGAGACCGCAAGCCGATTATCACCGATCACTGGCCTTGCTCGCGTCTGCGCGCGCATATGGCGCTCTCACAAAATCGGGACTTATGCTTGGCCTCGGTGAAACCATCGATGAGCTAAGAACAGTCATGCGCGATCTCAGGAATGTTGATTGTTCCATCCTGACGCTTGGCCAATACCTCCAGCCCGGCAGATATCACCTCCCTGTTGATAAATATTATCATCCCGATGAATTTGCCTCGCTTCGCGATGAAGCAAAGACGATGGGATTTCAGCACGTCTCGGCCGGACCGCTCGTCAGAAGTTCCTATCATGCTGAACAGATCGGGGCAGGGGAAGACGGAGAAGACCCTTAAGACCATGATCGTGAGAATGAAATACCCGGTACCTTCCCCTTGAAAGACCATATGAACATATCCGTCATAGTACCTACCTATAATCGTCCCCGGGCACTTCAACTTTGTCTGAAGAGCCTGGCAGAACAGAGTTTAAATCCATCAGAGGTCTTGATCGCCGATGATGGGAGCACTTCAGAAACACGGGACACTGTGCAGGAAATGCAAAGATCGCTTCATGATGTTTTTCCTATCAAGCATGTTTGGCAGGAGGATATCGGCTTCAGGAAACCGAGGATCCTGAATGAGGCGGTCAGGCAGGCAGCCGGAGAGTACCTGGTCTTTATCGACGGTGACTGCATGGCCCACCGTCACTTTATTCGGGCGCATGTTGAGCAAAGCGACCCTTCTGCCATTCTTGGCGGCAAACGGGTCGAGATCGGAAGGCAGCTGACCGAACAACTGCTCAAAGAAGGCACCGTATTGAACAGCTTCAATGTACGCCTCATTCTGGACTCATTAGCCGGCAATTCCCGAAAGGTTGAAGAAGCGATCCGGATAAAAAACCCGCTTCTCCGGCGGCTCATGCACCGCGATCTCATTAACGACGATGGCATCTGGGGTTGTAATTTCAGTCTTTATAGAAGCCTGTTCCTGGACATCAACGGCTGTGATGAGGACTTCCTGGACGGATCGCTTGAGGATAATGACCTGGGTATCAGGGTGCTGAACCAGGGAAAACAGGTCAGATCGGTAAGAGGACTCGCGATTGTACTGCATCTCTGGCATCCATCGTCATGGAGCTTTGAAGGCGATAAATACCGGTATAACAATCAAATCATAAAACAACGGATAGAACGCAAAGAGACATTTTGTAATAATGGGATAAAGAAACTCTAGAAACCTATTGAAAAACCATTGTCTCTGTGTTTTTCGACTTTTTCAACAGCCTACTAGGAAAACAGCTCATCCATTAGTCTTAGACAGGGGAGTGCTTAATTTAAAAATGACAACACACTGATCTGAAAGATAAAACCGGAATTTGACGTTTGTTTTATCGATTGTCTTATGAGCCTGTTGCGCAAATACCCGTTCCCCCCTTCGACAGGCTCAGGACGAACGGTACGGCCATTGATATCATTAAATTCATCCGTTCGTGCTGAGCCTGTCGAAGCACTCTGAAAGCAGTTGTGCAACAGGCTCTTATGTTATCTTTTTAAAATAGACAAGGGGGTATTTCTGATGCTGGTTTTCAATCATGACCTCGATTGCTTTTGTATCGGTAATAATAAGCCTCGTTGTTTTTTAAGATCTGTATGTATGCTGAAACAAGTTGAAACTAATTTCAAGGATGTGAAGCATAGGCAAGTCCGGGCAGAAGTAGAAATTATAAAAAAGGGTCTGCAAGAAGGTGTATCACGAGCATCATTAGATGCATCGATTCTTTACGATCCATCGGCAACAACAAGGACTTTTAAAAAAAGTTCTGGTAAATAAGGATGTCTGAGGGAAGGGGAAAAGAACCCGGACTGTCCTGTTTAAATGTCTGATTTGACATAATATACATTATCGGACAATTAAAAGCATAAGGTAAAATATGCTTTAATAGCTTTTATCTCATTGATTTGTGGAGACATTATCATTACTATATATTTTCTTTTACTATACTAAAACTTCATACTCATCATTCCTATAACCCTGCCGGAATTGTCATATCCCTCGAGTTTTTTGTGCAAAGATTGAGTTCCAATAGTAAGGTTGAACCGTTCTGTTACCAGCCTCAGGCCGTAGGTTAATCCGGTATAGTCGCCGCCGCTCAAGGTCATCAGGTCTTTTCCTGTTATCAAGGAATACTCAATGAACATCTGGAGATTTCCGTATTTACTGATCGGGAAAAGCAGCCCTGCATTGAAAATCCAGTACAGATCCTTCAGTCGTTTATCTGTCAGATCCTGACCAGCCATTTGCCCATCGGCGTAGATACCCACGATATGTTCTTTCCAGCTTACCTCGGTGCCGGCTGAAAGTCCTAAACGCATGCCCCAATGAGAGACCGAATTAGCTCGCAGATCGCTGTTGTTTTCCGTCGGCATCAAACCGGTGATGATTAATGCGACAGCGGGACGCAGAGAGTCTTCCTGATGAGGAATAAAATTCCATTTGTACGAAAGCTCGATGTCTCCGGTTTTTCGAGTTACCACAGTCGTGCCGGTTGGACCTTCCGAGATGGAAATATAGGAGGTTCTCAATGCGAGTTCCGAGTTATTCGATATCCCGATGGTTGCACTTAAAGGATATTCGGTGATGGTATAATCAGGCCTGATGCTGTTTTCAGACAGAACCGATGCCCCGATTTCTACGGTTTTTGGTGTGAGCGTATAAGGCGAGGTAGTTAAAAGAAGACCGGTAAGTCCTGATGTGTTTACCGGATGATTAACGATCTCGAGTTCTTCCGCCACGGCACTATCAGGTTCCAAAAACAGCAGTGCGCAAAGGGAAAAAATCAGCACGGGAAGTTTCATTTTTATCATGTCAATTCTCATTTCTGCTTGCCTATCTTCGGTTCTGTGCCTGCAAGGAGCCGCTTGATGTTCTCCCGGTGCCGATAATAGATCATGCTGAAAATGAAGAGGGAAAGCAACGCGTAGGGTTTTGAAACAGGTGAGACCACAATAAAGGTAACCCCAAGGTAACAGGCGAAGGAAATTAAAGCGGCTAGTGATGAATAGCGAAAAATGAATGCGGCCAGAAGCCAGATAAGAAGGCAGAGGAGCCCTATCCAGGGGGCAACAGCAAGGACCACGCCATAACTGGTTGCCACCCCTTTTCCACCTTTGAATTTAAGATAGACGGGGAAATTATGTCCCAGGACAGCGGCAGCCCCTGACAAGACCGTTGCTGTATCGTCATAAAAAATTGACTTCGCGAGCAGCACGGGAATGACGCCTTTCAGCGCATCAGCCAGAAGGGTCAGGACGGCAGCCTTTTTTCCCGCGGCCCGAAGCACGTTGGTAGCGCCAATGTTGCCGCTCCCGATGGTCCGTACATCAACGTCGGAAAAAAGTTTACTGAACAGGAGTCCGAACGGCACGGCACCGAGGAGGTAGGATAAGAGGATCGCGAGTATCTGGATGAGTGTATCCATAGCTGCTAGTTCAGTTTCTTCCAGTAGGTCCTGAAGTACTGATACGCTGAATATACGGAGAGAATCATTGCAATCCAGAGTGCGTACCTCCCGAGTTCTCTCATCCAATCCTTGGTAAAGGCATGATCAAGAAGAAGGGAAAGAACTGCGGTAATTTGGGCACCTACTTTGTATTTTCCGACGGTTTCTGCCGGAATGATAATACCGTCGCTCGATGCAATTGCGCGGAGACCGGTGACAGCAAACTCCCTCCCGATGATCAGGATCGCCATCCAAGAATGGACAATGTGCGGGGGTAATTCCACTAAGATGACTAGTGCGGACATAATCAATATCTTATCCGCAATAGGGTCAAGAAGCTTCCCCATTTTGGTCACCTGCCCCCATTTTCGCGCTAAATAGCCATCGAGCCAGTCCGTGGCCGAGGCAAGCGAGAACACAATGCCCGCAGCAAGCGTCCGTCCCGGGCTCGGGTCGAGCATGAGCACGATAAAAATGGGCACCGATACTATCCTGCTGAGTGAAAGCAGGTTCGGTACGTTGAATATTTTCAGGGTTGCCTCCTCCACCGGCGGTGCATCCAGACCCATTGTTCCGGGTTTCTTCGTATGGTGTCTTCTATCTTCTTCGTAAGCATGGCGGTAGTGGTTATGATATCTTTTTCACGGTCACCCGTGAGAACCAGTTCAAGCGGTCCTTCGACGGTAATGGCATGCTTGTTGTCCCGGGTGCGCTGGATGTAACCGAAGATCACCGGTGCACCGAATTTAAGCGCCATTGATGCCGCCGCCGTCGGGGTCCAGGCGCGTAAGCCCATGAAGTCCACGAAAGCGCTCTCCACATCCGTGTCCTGGTCGATGAGGATACCCATGATGCGGTTTTCTTTGAACACCCGGACCAGTTCCCTGGATGCACCCGGCCTGCTGCGCAGGATCGTTCTCACACCCATTCTTGCGCGCAGTCCCACGATCATATCGTTTACCTGCTCCGGTTCTATGGGCGCTGCTATCACACTGAGGTTGTACCGGGCTGCCACGGCATGTCCCATAATCTCCCAGTTGCCGATATGACCGGTAACATAGATCACTCCTTTGCCGATGCCGATCGCAGCGCGGAGTGCTTCCTCTCCCCGAAATTCAATGACCTGCTCAAGACGGCGAGGCGTCATGAGCATGACCTCAAGCAGACACTTGCCCAGATGGAGAAAGCAGCCTCTGGCCGTATGGCGTATCCATGAACGCTCTTTTTCAGGGAACGCCAGCGTCAGGTGTGTAAGCGCCCTGTTCCGTTCCCGGGGAAGCAGATAGTATGCAATGAAACCGAGCACCCCTCCCGCCCAAACTCCCACTCGATACGGCACGAGCAGCGAAAATAACCTTACCAGTCTGGTTATCCATATCAAGGACAGACGGGTTGTCCATTTTCGTGTCTTCAGTACCCACTCGCTCATGAAGTATGCAGCTTGCCCTGATGCTTCAGGATGAGGTTGATGAATTCACGCACTGCCCCCCTCCCGCCCGCTGTTTTGGTGACCATATCCACATGCGGCATCACGGAGGGGTCCGCATCCGCAACGGTCACGGCCAGACCCGTGCGCTTGAAAATTCCCGCATCCACGACATCATCCCCCATATACGCAACGTCATCGGAGCGAAACCCGAACTTTTTCAGGATCGATTCATATACCTCGATCTTTTCGTGCGTGCCCTGATATACCTCTTTAATGCCGAGCTCACGCGCACGGATGTTCACGACCTCTGATTTTCTGCCGGTGATAATGCCGACGATAATGCCGGCCTTTTGGGCCATTTTTATCCCATGGCCGTCGCGAACATGGAATGCTTTGAGCTCATTGCCCTGATTGTCAAGCATGATCCTGCCGTCGGTCAGCACACCATCGACGTCAAGCAACAAAAGCTTGATCTTTTTCGCCTTCGACTGGATTGTTGTTTTGGTTTTTCTCATACACTCACTCCGCACGCAGCTTGCCCTCGAATGTCTCAGTCGGGGGAACTCCCAGCTCTGAACTATGAACTGTTTTCATCACACCACCCCCGCCTTCAGCAGATCGTGGAGATGGATAACTCCCTCAGGCACTTCATTCCGGTCTGCAACGATGAGACAGGTAATGGAGTTTTTCTCCATAATGGACACAGCCTCTGCCGCAAGGGAATCTTTATTGGCTACCTTCGGATTTTTCGTCATGATGTCCTTTGCTTCTTTTTTGAGAAGATTCTCACCCGATTTTTCGGTTTTTTCCATCCAGCGCCTGAGATCGCCGTCAGAAATAATGCCGACCAGTTTCCCTGCTGCGTTCACGACAGCGGTGACCCCCATCTTCTTTGAGGATATTTCATAGATCGCATCCTTGATCAGTGTCCCTTCGGAGACCACGGGGACGGCTTCTTCCGTATGCATCAGATCGCGTACACGGAGCAAAAGCTTCTTGCCAAGTGCGCCTCCGGGATGGAAACAGGCAAAATCTTCTTCCTTGAATCCACGCTGGTCCAACAGCACAACGGCAAGGGCGTCTCCCATGGCGAGCGCCGCTGTGGTGCTTGCCGTCGGAACAAGTCCGAGCGGACAGGCCTCCTCCTTCACGCTGACATCGATCACCACATCGCTGTTCTTCGCAAGTGTAGACTCCGGATTCCCCGTGAGCGCGATGATGCCGATCCCGAGCCGCTTGAGCGACGGCAGCATCCTTGAGAGTTCATCGGTCTCGCCGCTGTTGGAGAGCGCTATCACCGTGTCCCCTCTCATGACCATCCCGAGGTCTCCGTGGATGCCCTCGGCCGGATGCAGGAAGAGCGCGGGTGTGCCGGTGGAAGCAAGCGTGGCAGCGATCTTCTTGCCGATGAGGCCGGACTTACCCATGCCGGTTACGACCACGCGGCCTTCGCAGTTCAGGATCATTGTTACGGCCTGTTCGAATCGTCCGTCAATGCGGTCAATAAGCGACGCAATAGCCCCGGCTTCTATTTTCAGAACCTTTTTCGCCCGTTCTATCATTGTTTTATGATCCTATCGATCTCCCGGACCTGCTTGAGCAACGCGGGAAGTTCGTCCAGGCTCAGCATGTTCGGCCCGTCACAAAGCGCTTTGTCGGGGCAGGCATGCACTTCCATGAACAAGGCGTCAATGCCGGCCGCTGCTGCGGCCCTCGCGAGATGGGGAACGAACTTCCGGTCTCCTGATGATGCGGTCCCCCCCGCTCCCGGCAACTGCACCGAGTGGGTCGCGTCGAATACCACGGGGTAACCCAACTCCCGTATGATCGGCAGTGAACGCATGTCCGCAACAAGGTTATTATACCCGAACGATACCCCGCGTTCGGTTATGATGATCTTGTCGTTGCCCGTGGAAGCCGCCTTCTCAGCCGCATTCTTGATGTCCCAGGGCGCCAGAAACTGCCCCTTTTTGATGTTTACCACCCTGTTGGTCTTTGCGACGTCCATGACAAAATCGGTCTGTCTGCACAGAAAAGCGGGCACCTGAATGATATCCAGGACCTCGGCAGCCGGCCCGATTTCCTCAAATCGGTGAACGTCCGAGAGGAGCGGCAGGCGCAGTTCCCTGCCGACGCGAGAGAGTATCCGGAGACCTTCCTTCATCCCCGGCCCCCGAAAGGACTTCGCCGAACTGCGGTTCGCCTTGTCGAAGGATGATTTGAAAATAAATGGAATGCCGAGGTCCCCGGTTATCTCTTTGAGCCGTGCGGCGGCTTCGAGAGTCGAACCCTCCGACTCGATCACACACGGACCCGCGATCAGGACAAAAGGGTTTTGTCCACCGATGCGGATGTCCTTTATCGATAGTTCACGGGTCACGGTTTCTTCCCCTGCTCCCGCTGTTTCAACGCAGCGGCAATGAAGGACGTAAAGAGCGGGTGCGGTTTGCGCGGTGTCGATTTAAACTCCGGGTGGAACTGGCACCCGAGGAACCAGGGGTGATTCTTCAGTTCCACGATCTCGACCAGTTCATTGTCAGGAGAGATCCCGCTGATCACGAGCCCTGCGGCTTTCAATACGTCCCGATAGCTGTTGTTGAATTCATAGCGGTGGCGATGGCGCTCGAAGATATCATCCATTCCGTAGGCCTGGTGTGCCAGCGTCCCCTTCTCTATCTTGCAGGGGTAGGCTCCCAAACGCATGCTGCCGCCCTTGTCGCTCGTAAGGTCCCGCTTCTGCATGGACTGGCTCCGATAATCGTACCAGTGTTCGAGCAGGTAGATAACGGGGTGGGCCGTTTTTTGGTCGAATTCCGAGCTGTTCGCGTCCCGGATGTCGGCCAGATCACGTGCGATCTCGATCACGGCGCACTGCATACCGAGACAAATTCCGAAGTAGGGTATGTTTCCCTCCCGCGCGAATTTTACGGCTTCTATCTTTCCTTCCACCCCGCGGATGCCGAATCCTCCCGGAACAAGGATCCCGTCCATGCCCTTGAGCACTTCCTGCGCGCCCTTGTTTTCAATGTCTTCCGAATCCATCCAACTGATGAACACTTTCGCGTCATTGGCGATCCCGCCGTGAGTAAGCGCTTCGCACAGGCTCTTGTACGCTTCCTTGAGTTCTATATATTTACCGACCAGGGCGATCGTAACGTTTCTCGCCGGATGCTTGGCTTTCCGAACGATCGTTTCCCACGCGGTGAGGTCGTTGCTCGGGACCGTGAGCTCGAGCGCTTCGAGGATCCGGTCGTCAAGTCCCTCGGCATGCAGCTTCAAAGGGACCTCGTAGATCGATTGTACGTCCTGCGCGGAAATAACGCAATTTTCCTCCACATTGCAGAACAGTGCGATCTTCTTCTTCATGTCGTTTGGAATGAGGCGATCGCTGCGGCACAGGAGAATATTGGGCTGGATACCGATGGACAGAAGCTCCTTCACGCTATGCTGCGTGGGTTTTGATTTAAGCTCATCCGCAGCCTGGATGAACGGCACGAGGGTCAGGTGAATATAGAGCACATTCTGCCTGCCGAGGTCGTATCTGAGCTGCCGGATGGCTTCGAGGAACGGGAGACTCTCGATATCGCCGATGGTGCCGCCGATCTCCACAATGACGACGTCTTCATCGTCCGCAAGGTCCGTTATCGCGCGTTTGATCTCATTGGTGATGTGCGGCACGACCTGGACCGTGCCCCCGAGATAGTCACCTCGCCGTTCCTTGGTGATCACATTGTTGTAGATCCTGCCGGAGGTGAAGTTGTTCTTCTGACCCGTGTTGACATTGGTATACCGCTCATAGTGGCCGAGATCAAGGTCCGTCTCCGCTCCGTCATCGGTCACATACACCTCTCCGTGCTGGTAGGGGCTCATGGTGCCGGGGTCGACGTTGATATAGGGATCGAGCTTCAAAAACGTGACCTTCAGCCCCCGCGCCTCGAGGAGGGCCCCGATCGATGCGGCAGCGAGGCCTTTGCCCAGCGATGAGACCACGCCACCGGTAACGAAAATGTATTTTGTCGGCGTCTTTTTCTTGTCCATTCCTGTTCTCAACTTTCTTCGAGCCTTTTCAATATTTTACCCAAATCATCGGGGATGTCAACACCAAACGATTCATAACGGGTTATTACAACCTTTATTCTGTGGCCATTCTCCAGCGCGCGAAGCTGCTCGAGCTTTTCCACGGCTTCGAGCGGGGTCCGGGGTATGTTCGCGTAGTCGAGGAGAAAATCCCTGCGGTACACATAGAGCCCGATGTGCTTGTACAGGGGGCCTTCAAGGGATAATTCCTTCCATGAGCTTTTGCCGGCCCAGGCGTCGCGGTCCCAGGGAATGGGCGCGCGGGAAAAATAGAGCGCAAAACCGTTTTTGTCGAAGACCACCTTGACCACATTCGGGTCAAAGGCCTCTTCACGGTCCTCGATCTTTTTGCAAAGCGTTCCCATCGGAATGGATGCGTTCTGCACCAGCGGCGAAATAGCCTCATCGATCATCTCGGGCCGGATCAGGGGTTCGTCCCCCTGCACGTTGACCACGATAGCGCAGTCAAGAGACTTAGCGACTTCAGCGATCCGGTCCGTGCCCGTGGCATGATGAGGTGATGTCATCATCGCCTCGCCGCCGAACGACTTCACGGCACTGAGAATGCGCTCATCATCGGTTGCCACAATGACCCGATGGATCAGCTTTGAAAGCCTGGTGCGTTCATAGACCCACTGGATCATGGGCTTTCCTTTGATGTCGGCAAGGGCCTTGCCCGGGAAGCGAGTTGAGCCGTAGCGGGCGGGGATGACTGCGATGATCGAATCCTTTTCATTTTTCATAAGCTGCAACTCGTCGATAATTTGGAGATTGACGATAGGAACCTGTAGGTTATTTGGTAATAGAGCCGACCAATTCCTTCTTGAAATACTCAATGGTCCTCTTGAGCCCTTCGTCCACCGAGACCTTGGGCTTCCATCCGAGTTTCTCCCCTGCAAGGGTAATATCAGGCATCCGCTGCGAGGGATCGTCGGAGGGAAGAGGCTTGAACGATATTTTCGATTTTGAACCGGTCATGGCAATGATCTTCTTCGCGAAGTCCAGGATCGTGTATTCATCCGGATTCCCGATGTTCACGGGGCCGGTGAAGTTCTCACTGTTCATCAGCTTCACCATGCCGTCGATGAGATCGTCCACATAGCAAAAGGAACGGGTCTGTGAGCCTTTGCCGTAAACGGTGATGTCCTCTCCCCTGAGCGCCTGGACGATGAAGTTGCTCACCACCCGGCCGTCGTCAGCCAGCATCCGGGGTCCGTAGGTGTTGAAGATGCGCATGATCTTGATGTCCACGCGGTTCTGGCGATGGTAGTCCATCATCAGGGTCTCGGCTGCGCGCTTTCCCTCATCATAGCAGCTCCGGATGCCGATGGGGTTCACGTTTCCCCAGTAGTCCTCTTTTTGCGGATGCATTGCGGGATCGCCGTAGACTTCCGATGTGGACGCCAGGAGCATTCTCGCATTGACCCGCTTTGCGATGCCGAGCATGTTGAGCGTGCCTAATATATTGGTCTTGATGGTCTTAACCGGATTGTGCTGATAGTGGATAGGCGAAGCAGGACATGCCAGATGATAGATCCTGTCCACCTCCAGCAGAATGGGAAGAACAATGTCGTGCCGTACCAGCTCGAACGCGGGATTGCGCATAAACTCCGCAACGTTCGTCTTTCTGCCGGTAAAATAATTATCCAGACAAAGCACTTCATGTCCGTCTCTCAGCAGTCGTTCGCACAGGTGTGATCCTAAAAAGCCAGCACCGCCGGTTACCAGTATTCGCATGGTGTCTCCTTATTAGATAAATGAATGAGGAGAGATGATGGACGACCGCTCGCTTCGCTCGCTAGGACGATGGACGCTATTTTAATCGTCCCTCGTCTCTCGTCCTTCTTCCCTCACCGTTGCGCCGTCTTATCGTCTCCCGATCCCATAATACGTAAACCCCATCTTCCGGAGCTCTGCCTTATTATAGATGTTCCTGCCGTCGAAAATGAGCGGCTTCTTCAAGAGCTTTTTTATCTTCTTGAAATCCGGTGTCCGGAACTCGCTCCATTCGGTCACGACAGCAAGCGCATCCGCACCCCGGAGCATTTCATAGTCGTCCTCACTGAACTGGACCCTTTTCTTGAAGATCTTGCGCGCCTCGTTCATTGCCACGGGATCATGCGCCTTGATTGCGGCGCCGGCACGCAGAAGACTATTGATGATGACGATGGAAGGCGCCTCGCGCATATCGTCCGTGCGCGGTTTGAACGCAAGACCCCAGAGTGCGATAGTCTTTCCTGAGAGTGGTTTGGTGGTTTTGACGCTTTTCTTCGCACTCATCGCCGCAAAGTGCGCGATGATCATCTTTGACAACAGCGATTTCTGATGGTCATTCACTGCTTCGACCGCTCTCAGTACCTTTGCTTCGACACCATGGTCCCGGGCAGTCTGGACCAGTGCCTTCACATCCTTGGGGAAACATGATCCGCCATATCCCACTCCCGGGAACATGAATTCAAACCCGATGCGCTTGTCATAGCCCATGCCCTTGCGCACGCTGTCGATATCGGCCCCCAAACTTGCACAGATGATCGCCATCTCATTGATAAACGATATTTTGGTCGCGAGCATTGCATTTGACGCATACTTGGTCATTTCCGCGCTCCTGATATCCATGACGAGCGTGCGGTCTCCTTTACGGATGAATGGCGCATACAGATCTTGCATAATCTCCATCGCTCGCGCACTATCGGCGCCGATCACAATACGGTCAGGCTTCATGAAATCTTCGATCGCAGAGCCTTCCTTTAAAAACTCGGGATTAGATACAACGTCGAACGTATGCGCAGTTTTATCCGCCACCGCGGCTTTGACCTTTTCAGCCGTGCCGACCGGCACCGTGCTCTTGTTGATGATAACCTTGTAGCTGTTCATGTACTTGCCGATCTGACGGGCCGCAGCAAGCACATACTTGAGGTCGGCGGATCCGTCTTCCCCCGGAGGCGTGCCCACGGCAATGAAGATGATGTCGGATTTTTTGACCGCCTTGGACATGTCCACGGTAAAGGTCAAGCGGTCGTGGGCCACGTTCCGCTCGATAAGCTCTTCCAGTCCCGGTTCGTAGATGGGTACCTTGCCGGAATCGAGCATCGCGATCTTCCGTTCATCAATGTCCATGCAGATGACATCGTTACCGCTTTCAGCAAGACAGGTGCCGGTGACCAGACCCACATAACCGGTTCCGATTACTGCTATTTTCATGGACGTCCTTTCTTTGTTTCAGGGTTCAACGTTCACGGTTCAAGGTTGAGCATTTAGCGCTGGGCTGTTTAACCCTGAACGTTGAATAGTGAACCATGGATCGACTTCATAACCTAGACGAATAGTTTTTCTCGATCCACTTCGTGTACTCTCCGCTCCTGACACTCTTTACCCAGTCGGTGTTGTTAAGGTACCAGGAGATCGTGTCCTTTAAACCGTTTTCGAAATTATGCCGTTGCGTCCACCCGAGCTCGTTCTTGATCTTGTCGCAGTTGATCGCATAGCGCCGGTCATGTCCCGGCCGATCGGGGACAAAGGTGATGAGGTCCCTGTAAGTTCGGAGTTTGGAGTTCGGAGTTCGGAATACTGAGTTGTCCCTGAAGGGAGAGAGGCCCTCAAGCACCTCGCAGATGGTGTTTACGACCTCAAGGTTCTGCTTTTCACATTCACCGCCGATATTGTAGGTTTCACCTGCGATCCCTTTATTCAGGATCGCCCATATCGCTTCACAATGGTCTTCAACATAAAGCCAGTCCCGTACGTTTTTCCCGTCCCCGTAGACGGGCAACGGCTTCCTTTCGAGTGCGTTCAGGATGATGAGCGGGATCAGTTTTTCGGGGAAATGATAGGGGCCATAATTATTGGAGCAGTTGGAGATGGTAACCGGCAGACCATAGGTGTGGTAATACGCCCTCACCAGGTGGTCCGAGGCGGCCTTGGACGCCGAGTAAGGACTTCTGGGGTCATATGATGTCGTTTCAAAGAAGGCCCCTGTGTCGCCGAGAGAACCATACACCTCATCGGTGCTGATATGGTGAAAGCGCACATCCGATCTTCCTGTCCAAAGCTGACGACTTGCCTCGAGCAGGTTGAATGTTCCGTTGATGTTTGTTTCAACAAACTCTTTGGGTCCGAAGATGGACCGGTCAACATGGCTTTCGGCGGCGAAATGGACAATGCTGTTTATTTTGAATTTCGTGACGACCTGTTTGACCTTTTCGTAATCCAGGATATCGCCGCGTTCGAAAAAATAGTTTTCCCCGCCGAATTTATTTTCAATGTCAGTCAGATTCAGAAGGTTCCCGGCATAGGTAAGCTTGTCGTAATTGACGATCGTGCCCTTGAAATCCGTTTTATCCAAAACATACCTGATAAAATTGGACCCGATAAAGCCGGCTCCGCCGGTTACCAGGATATTTGCTGTTCCCGGGACCAGGTCTTGTTCCGATTTTGTGCTCTTGCTGTTATTCATGAACCGATGCGCTTTCTCGTAAGAATGAACGGACTGTTTCTTCCCAGGATGGGATAGCAACATTAAGATGGTTTGCAAGCTTGCTGTTGCTCATGGCCGAAAACTTCGGCCGTTGTGCGGGAAGATTGAATGAATCCATGGCCACGGGCCTGATGAATTTATCCACGCCGATCGTGCTCAAGATCAGCCGTGCCCATTCATACCGTGAGCAGAAACCGCTGTTCGTCAGATGGTATCGACCGGTCATGCCCTGCCCGATCGCTTTGAGCGTAATATCCACCACCGTACCGGTATAGGTGGGCACCGAGAACTCATCACAGGCGATCTTCAGATATTCGTTGTTCTTGGCCCATTCAATAAGTTTATATATGAAATTCTGTTTCCCGGCGCCGAAAACCCAGCTCAGCCTGAGGACCAGGCATTGGTCCAGTTCTTCCAAAACAGAAAGTTCCCCGGCAAGCTTGCTTTTGCCATATTCATTCAGCGGATTCACCGGGTCGCTCTCAAGGTACAAGCCGCTCTCCTTGGTTCCGTCGAAGACATAGTCCGATCCGAAATGCACCAGGATCGCTTTCTGTGATGCGGCAGCTTGAGCGAGGTTTTTCGGGCCTGTTGCGTTTACCGCGAATACCCTATCCCCGTCCTGCTCCGCTTTGTCAACGAGGTTGTAGGCAGCGCAGTTGATGATGACATCGGGTTTCAGTGTTGCAACGACATTTGCAATGACCTTCTGGTTCGTGATGTCAAGCTGAGACTCATCAGGAGCGCTGAAGTCTATCGATCGTTCTTCAAACCGCTTAATGAAGGCCTGCGCCAGTTGTCCGTTTTTACCGGTGATGAGATATTTCATGGGGACCGATTATATCCTGACCCGGACAAGCCGGAACCAAAAGGGCGTCTCTCGCAGAGCACGCGGAGGACGCAGAGTAAAATCAAACCGGTGAGTCATTTTTTACGAGAGCATTTATTAGCTTTCCTCTGCGAACTCTGCGTCTCTGCGAGAATATATTTAGTAACTAAAATTATTGTCGGCTTCCCGTAGATGCGGATGGACCCTGTCCTTACCGGACAAGACCGGACCTTTGAGCGGCCAGGAAATGTTGATGTCCGGGTCGTTCCAGATGATCCCGCGGTCTTCAGCCGGCGAATATTCATTCGTGCACTTGTACATCACATCCGCGGTGTCGCTTAAGACCTGAAAACCGTGGGCGAACCCCGGCGGTACATAGAGCATCAATCGGTTCTCCGCCGAAAGTTCGACACCCATCCATTTCCCATAGAAAGGGGAGCCTTTCCGGATGTCCACGGCAACGTCGTATATCCTGCCCTGCATACACATGACCAGCTTGCCCTGGGCCTTGGGGGTCTTCTGGTAGTGCAGTCCTCTGAGCACCCCTTTTGCTGATCTCGAATAGTTGTCCTGTACCAGATGCCCTTCAATGCCCCCGAGCGTAAAATCCGAGTGTTTATACAGTTCAAAGAAGAAGCCCCGGTCATCTCCGAAGACCTGGGGTTGGACCAGCACGAGGCCGGGTATCTCAAACGATTTGAACTCAAAGGGCATTCGGCACCCCTTGCTCCGCCACCATCCTGAGATAATCGCCATACGCGTTTTTGCTGTGGCTTTCAGCGGCCTTGAGCAGCTTTGTCCTGTCGATGTATCCCAGTTTATAAGCGATCTCCTCGATGCAGGCCATCTTGAGTCCCTGCCGTTTTTCGATGGTTGCGATGAAATCGCCTGCCTCAAGCAGGCTTTCATGGGTCCCGGTATCAAGCCACGCATAACCCCTGCCCATGAGCTCTACCGTCAACCTCTTCTGCTCGAGATAGGAATTGATGACATCCGTGATTTCGATCTCTCCCCGCCATGACGGTTTGATGCTCTTGGCGATCCGGACCACGTCGTTGTCGCAGAAGTACAGTCCGGTGACCGCATACTTTGATTTCGGCTGCTTTGGTTTTTCTTCAACCGATAGCACTTTCCCCTGCTTGTCGAACTCCACGATGCCGTACCGTTCAGGATCTTTCACGTAATAACCGAACACCGTGGCGCCACCGAGGGAATTCACCTTCTTGACCGCCTTGGTGAGCATCTCCGTGAGGCCGTGTCCAAAAAAGATATTATCTCCCAGCACCAGGCAGACGGTGTCATGACCGATGAATTCTTCTCCGATCAGGAATGCCTCAGCGAGGCCGTTCGGCTGCGGCTGTTCCTTGTAGGAAAAACGCAACCCCAGATCCGATCCATCACCGAAGATGTCCTTAAACCTCGGAAGATCAAGCGGCGTTGAGATGATCAGGATATCGCGGATCCCCGCCAGCATGAGCGTCGAAAGCGGGTAATAGATCATGGGTTTGTCGTAGATCGGGAGAAGCTGTTTGCAGACACCCCTGGTGATGGGATAAAGCCGTGTCCCGCTGCCGCCTGCCAAGATGATGCCTTTCATGGACAACACTCCTTATCGGTTACGATTTGGTGAATCGGCTATGAAGCCGGTATCGGTCTGAAATATCGTCTTGCGGTTACGGAGACGACGCCCGTTTCGGTTTTAGGAGTTCGTCGTTCGTCTTAAAACGTCACCGTTGCCTTTTAACACGATACGGGCTTCGTTACCGCTTTACGTGACCGTCGGCATTGACTGCTGCCCCGTCACTTTATCCCGATAGTATTCGATTCTTCAACTCTCCGGGTTTAACAACGGCTGTGCCCACGACTCCGACCACGATCCCCGCTGCATAATTCGAGATCCTGGCGGCATCCACCATGCTTGCGCCGGCCGCCATGCCGAGAGTGAGCGCGCTGATAACCGTATCTCCGGCGCCGGTAACATCAAAAACCTCGCGCGCAACGGTCGGGATGTGGGTCACCCTGCCTCCGCGCTCAAAGAGGCTCATCCCCTGTTCACCGCGGGTGATCAGCACTGCCTCGCATTTCAGCCGTCTGAGCAGAAGCGCGCCCGCCTTGAGCAGGGATCGTTCGTCATCGATCTCTATTTTGGAACCTGTGGAGGCTTCGTTGCTGTTCGGGGTAAGTATGGTGACCCCGTTGTACATGTCGAAGTGGCTTACTTTGGGGTCTACGGACACGATTACCTTGTGTTTTTTCGCGAGTCTCACGATGTCCCGTACGAGCTCGCTGGTAACCATGCCCTTGCAGTAGTCCGAGAGCACAATTGCGTCAAGTCCCTCTTTGACCTGCCGGCTGACGTAATCAAATATTCTGCGATGTGCTTCCCGTTCGATCCTCTCTTTCGTTTCACGGTCAAATCTGACAACCTGTTGACTATGCGCCAGGACACGGGTTTTGATCGTGGTAGGCCTCGCCGGATCAATGATGATCCCTTCGGTACGAATCCCTTGTTTAAGAAGCAGATGAAGTAGTTGCCTGCCCGCTTCATCCTGGCCGATCACGCCGCAGACGCTTACCGCGCCGCCGAGGGCCTGGATATTATTCGCCACATTGGCCGCGCCGCCCAGAAGCAGATTTTCCCGCGTGACGTTCACAACGGGCACCGGCGCTTCAGGCGATATCCGGGACACCTTTCCCCAGATGTAATGGTCAAGGACGATGTCTCCGACAACGAGAACCCGGGTAGTTGGAAACCGATCAATGTATGCCGTCAGGCGCTTGCTGTCTTTTTTAGAGATCATAGATTGTCTGCAACGAAATTTCTTGAGTGTTCTTATTGAGTAGCGTTTTCGCATGAACAGGGTTCTATTCAGTGGCTTTTCCCACGACCCTTTTGACCGCGTTGAAAACCTCATCCACGGTGATGTCCGCCATGCATGCGCGGGTGCCGAGGAGACATTGTTTTTCCTCGCACGGAACGCAGGCGAGGCCCTTGAGAATGACGTGATGTCCCCTGCCGATCGGCCCGGTGCGACGGGGGTCAGTGGAACCGAAAAGTCCCACAACAGGTGTTTGTACCGCTGTTGCGAGATGCAGCGGTCCGGTATCTGCGCTCACGAGACAGCTGCATCTGGCCAGTAATGCCGCGGATTCCAGGATAGACAGATCGCCGGCGGCTGAAACCGCCTTGTTTTTCATGTCCGCCAGAACGCTCAGGACCAGTTCCCGGTCCTCGTTTCCTCCCACAAAGATCACCTGCGCGTCAAGTTCATCGATCAACCTGTCGGCGAGCGACGCAAACCGTTCGGGAAACCAGTTTCTCGCTGGTCGTGCCGCTCCCACGCCGCAGTTCAGCGCTATGAGAGGTCTGTCCGCGTCAATGTTCCGCGTGGTGAGAAAGCGATCAATATTCGCGAGTAATTCGGGAGCAACCTGAAGCTCGATGCTGTCAACAGGAATATCAATGCCAAGCGGCCGTAACGTTTCCAGAAAATTATCCGCCGCATGGAGCCGTCGTTCTCCAACCCCTGACCTCTTCTGTTTTTGATATACGAGTACCTGTCGCGCGCCGGACAGCCGCCGCAGCACCATCGAACGAAGAGACGGTTGCATATCAATAAACAGGTCATAGCGCTCGTTCCTGAGGCGCCATCCGAATTCGATAAAATCCTTCAAATGTCTTTTAAGCTTCGCTTTATCGAATACCTGGACACGGTCCGCGTCTGGAGTTCCCTGAACGAGCGGCTCTAATCCTGGAGAGACCACGACCGTGACATGCGCTGCGGGAAACTTCTTTCGTAATGCCTTCAGAGCCGGAAACGTGTGGAGCAGATCCCCAATCGCTCCCGGTTTGAAAAAAAGCACTTTTTGCATTTCCATTTCGGGCTCATTATATGTTAATGCCCTGAATTTGTAAAGATAATTTTGGAAATCAGGGGATACAGAGCGCAAGATCGCGCGCTGTATGAGGTATATCATAGCAATATTTAAGCAGATCGTTTATAAATGAGCTTGAAATCATCAGGGAGAGCAGGTACTATTTAACCGGTGATGTTGATGAAACTTCACGAAACATCAGGATGCGAACGGTGTTCGGTCTTGGAGAATATATTGGTCAATCACGAAAGGATGGAGATACCTATGGCTACCCCGATAGTTGATATGGACCTCTGCATCGGTTGCGGACTTTGCTCGGAACTGTGCCCCAAGGTTTTCGAGCTCCGGGACGATAAGGCATGGGTCGCCAACGCGAATGCCTGTGATACCTGCGATTGTCAGCAAGCGGTTGACAGCTGTCCCGTCACGGCAATAACATTGGAATAATGAACACCTCTTTCTATTCCTCATGCCGGGGCGATCAATCGCCCCAATTTTATTAGCTACCGGCCGGCTTACCCCTGCCCTTTTGCGTGCTTCACCTTCGGCATCATAAGAGGTTTCCCGTGTAAAAATCCAGATTAATATTGACAATGCCATAAATGTTTGTTAATCTAATTACATATACTTTTACTTATTACCCATGAATATCCCCTTTCTTCCCGAGATATTGGAAAAACTGGTCCCAAAAAGGCTTTTTGCACGGCTTAACATCGCCAGTAAAATGCTTTTAGGATACATGTCGCTCGTGGTGCTGACCGTTATCGTCGTTGTCTATGCCCTCATCAGCCTGCAGAGGATCAATGCCCTGAACAGAAGCATTGTGAAAGTCGATATCATCATACAAGAATCATCCGACAAGATGCTTGATGCCCTGCTCGGCCAGGATATGTATGAAAAGCGGTATTTGATCCTCAAGAGCAGAGACATGCGGGATCTGTTTGCAAAACGGGGAAAGGAATTCGACGCGTGGCTTACCACCGTCAAGGACCTTTCCAACACTGCCGCTCTTCCCACGAAATCAATTGAAGACCTTCATCTGAAATATACTGATCTCTTTTCCAGGGAGATCCAGTTGGTCCGGTCAAACAAGGTCGATCAGGCATACGCTGTCTCGAACCAGGAAATGAAAAATATTTTCGACAAGCTCGTCGAAACGCTCAAGGCGATGTCCTCAGCCGCCAAAGAATCCCAGGACATGAAAATGAAACAGATAACCACGATCGGCAGCAGGGCCTTCCTGACAACGGCTGTGCTCTGCCTGATCAGCATCATTGCAGGGGCCCTGGCAGGGCTTGTCGTTACCCATCATATTTCCTCATCGATCCACAAATTAAAAGAAGCGACCGAGCGCATATCTGAAGGGAATTTCGATTACGATCCCAGGATCACCACAGAGGACGAGATCGGGAGCCTTTCAAATGCCTTTTTGGCCATGGGGAAACGGCTTAGAAAACTCGAGGAAATGTATCTGGATGCCAGTCCTCTTACCCGCCTGCCGGGCGGCATCGCCATCGAGAATGTGCTCAAAAAACGCATAGACTCCAACCAGCCGATCGCATTTTGCGTGCTCGACCTTGACAATTTTAAGGCATTCAACGACCGGTACGGTTATGCGAACGGCAGTGAGGTCATTAAAGAGACCGCGAAGATCATCGAGAGCGTGGTAAAGTCCACGGGCACGTCCGATGATTTTATCGGACATGTGGGTGGTGACGATTTCGTGGTCATCACGACTCCGGAATATATGCGCACGATCTCCACGGAGATCATCAGCCAATTTGACAAGCGAATACCCGACTTCTACGACCGCGAGGAACGGGCGCGCGGCTATATCCTCGGGAAAACAAGGCAGGGTATCGAGATGGAGTTCCCCATTATGAGCATCTCCATTGCCATTGTGACGAATGAACATCGGAAACTCACCAATCCCCTGGAAGCTTCGGAGGTCGCGGCAGAGTTGAAGGACTACGCCAAATCGATACCGAAAAGTGTTTTTGTTGTGGACAAGCGGAGGAATGCGTGAAGAAGGTTATTGTGCTGCTCGCAGTAATCTGGTTTTCCGGCTGTGCCATGACCGGCTATGTGGCCGGACCGGGAAAGCAGTTTCGGGATGCGGCTGTCTCCGTAAAAGAGCAACGATACAAAGAGGCTGCCGCGGCTTATACTAAAATTGTGACCGACTCCCCTGACTCCGCACTGGCCGCTGACGCGCTGTTCGAGCTTGCCCTCGTCAATGCGCACCATGATAATCCCCAACGGGACTATGCTCAGTCAACTCGTTCGTTCTCGGAATTTATCAAACGCTATCCTGATAACAAAAGAGCCGACGAAGCACGGACCTGGATTTCAGTGCTCAAAACCGTCCAGGAGCTGAAAAAACAGAATGAACATCTTAACGAGAGCATTCAGGAAATAAAACGGCTTGATATCAGGCATGAGGAGAAAAGGAAGCGAAAATAGAATATGAGATAGAATCAACCGTTACAAAACCGACTGCCTTGGCACCCATTTCATGGTAGCTCTATCAGGACCAAGATATTTTCACCTTTTCCCCTCACGAACAATATCCAGAAAGAACGCCTCCAGATTTTTTCGTTTCGGATCGATCAGTGTTATTTCCTCACCGGCCATCTGGATCTCGGACATTACTTTCGACAGTTCATCCTTGGAAACCTCGATCTCTTTCAGTTTTTCGGAACCGGGAACCCTGATACGCAGATGATATCCGACAATGCCCTTGGTCAAAATAGAGTCCACGAACTCGACACGCTGCAGGGTACCGTTCACAATGATCCCCACACGATCGCAAACCGATTCCACATCGGAAGTGATGTGGGTGCTGAAAAATACGGACTTGCCCTTTTCCTTGAGCTCCAGGATGATCTCCTTCACCCGTGCGCGGCCGATCGGATCAAGCCCGCTCATCGGCTCATCAAGGATCAGCACTTCCGGGTCATGGATCAGTGCCTGGGCAAGGCCGAGCCGCTGGACCATCCCCTTGCTGTAACCGCGCAGGGGACGGTCCCCTGCCTCCACGAGCTCCAACAGTTTCAAAACAGTCTCGGACTTTTCACGCAAAATGGTGTCATCCATGCCGAAGGTCTTTCCCACAAACAGAAGATATTCCCGGGCGGTCAAAAAATCATAGAAGGCAGGGTTCTCGGGCAGATATCCGACCTGTTTTCGGGACACATGCGAGTGGACTTCGTGCCCCATGAGGTATGCATGACCACTGGTGGGACGGATCAAGCCCATCAGTATCTTGATCATCGTGCTCTTGCCCGCGCCATTCGGTCCGAGAAAACCAAAGACCTCTCCTGCGCCCACCGAGAAAGACACCTCCTTCAGCGCGTCGACCGCGGGGCCTCTGGCTATTTTAAATGTTTTAGATAGATTTATGATTTCAATGGCTGTCATGGTTAGTCCTCGTGTTCTCTCTTCATTTCTTCACAACACCAAACGCGAATTTGCTCGTACTCCGCACCATGCCCTGGTTATCAATGTAAAACGTCCCTCCATAGGGATCAACAGGGAGTTCCTTCAGATACCCCTTCCCAAGAAGTTCGTCTACCGAAGCAGGATGTCTGTTGAATTTCCCTCGGTAAGCTTCCTTCGCCTGCTCTACTGTTCTGACCGATTGAAATGCCTTCAGCCTTGTTTGGAGTGACTGTTTTACCGCCTCGTTTCCGGCGCCTCTGATCATTGTCGTCAAATACGAGATCGCCATGTCCGTCCTTCCGGACTCATACATATACCTGCCCGCAAGATTCATGGGCAGATCGGTCCCAAGCAACTCCCCCGCCCTCTTATAATAGATGGCGGCATTTGCATAGTCCTTGAGAAAAAAAGCATAGTTAAACCCTGCAAAATAAGGAAGATAATAATCCCAGTCACGGTAACGCATCCCATATTTCAAGAGATCGTTCGCCATTTCTACCTGTTGGGCGTCCCACACAAGCACAGCCTGGGCAAAATAATAGGCATCCATGTTATACGGATCGAGTTTTACGCACGCGCTGAGGGCCTGAAATATTCCGGGATAATCAACAGTGACGGCGATCTGATTCTTGGCCCGTTCCACCAGCCCACCGTAATAAATCATTGTTTTCATCATGAGCGCGGCGGCAAGCGCCTGTTTTTGATCAGCCGAGACAAGCCGCATGAACTCAGGCGAAGGAACATAACCCATCTTCTCGACAAATGGCTTGTTCTTCATATAGGTGGTAAAAGGGAAGAGGACAAGCAGGTATGAAGAAATGAGGATCGGCAAGAGAACACGGCTGTTCATTGCATCTCCCGGCGGGAAAAAATTACCGCTGACAGCGCAAGCATGACCGCGGTGTAGATCACAAAATAGACGCAGATCCATATCATGCCGGATAGAGAAGGACTGATGCCGTATACGGCATTTACTTCGAAATCAAAGGCGCTGAAATTCGGAAGAAGATAGTAGAGCGTATTCGCTATATTTTTTACGAAAGGCGAAACAGTCAGGACCGTCGAAGAATGGAGATAGTCATATACCTCCTGAGTTGCGCTTCCAACGATAAACAAAGATATGGTGCCGAAGATCGGGAGAAAGAAAGAAGTGCTGACTGCCGAGATAAGAAAGGACACCGCGATCACCAGGATATATTTCAGGGAGCAGAAAAAAAATGCCAGCACTATATTTGTCCAGACAAAGGGGCGGAGCGATGGATAGACCCCGGCAGAGGACCAGATCACGGCGCTCGCGATCAGGCCGAGTATGGCCGTGGTAAGTACAATGAAAGCGGCAATACCAAAAAATTTCCCCACAAGAAAAGAAGCTCGCGTCAGGGGCAGACTCAGAACGCTGAATGTATACCGCCGCTCAATGTCTTTCCAGAGGGAGGTCCCTCCAAGAAAAATTGAAAGAAGCAGGAGCGTAAAAGAGAGGAGTGAAAGGGAAAGGGAGATCGAGAGCTCCGTCACCTGTCTCATCGAAAGTGAACTGATTGACGGAATGAGAGGGAAAAGGACACCGGCCATCATAATGCCCCTGAAGACCCTGTCACGCAGGATACCTTTAAATGTCACAAAAAATATTTGCAACATGATTAGCCCCTTTTGCATTGCAACAGGGTCATTATAATTAAAAAACGAGGGTTGGTCAACACCAACCCTCGGGACGGTTTTTCATTTGCATGTTTACATCATGATGAAGTTTTACTTTATTGGCTGAATCCACTTACAGTTGTTGTTGGATTGGATATTGCAGTCTCCGGCCAAGTGGTAATACTTTTCGCCCACGCTTTCTTCCATATCCCATTATACGAATCATGAATCTGGTACTCGTAACCCGCGCCTGTGGCAGAGGAAGCATGTGCTGATGTACAGTTATAATTAGTAGTAGTTGAGGAAGATGAGATTGTTACATTCAGTGATGGTGTAAACGGTGCTCCACCGATAGTCGCGGGCGACGTTGATGTGATCGATGTAACAGCATAAGCTGTTACACTAACGGTCAATGCAATAGCAATGATCATTATAATCGAGAATGTTTTCATGTGATTAAAGCTCCTTTCCTGGAAATTAGCTTAGAGTATAGGATACTGCTGCAAATCCGCCTGCACTGATTCCAACGAGGTCCTGAGGTTTCTTAAGTCGGTCTGAGCTGACGAGTTGTAAGCCTTTACACGATACGCGGAGAACTGCGGGATGGCGATGGCCGCCAGAATGGCGATGATGGCCACCACGATCAGGAGTTCGATGAGGGTGAAACCTTTGTTATTTCCGGTCTTCATTTTTTAACCTCCCATTTAATTGATTTGTTTGACTGCATTGTGTGACTGTTTTGGTTCAGGCCCCTTTATGGCAACTTCACCCCCTTTCAATGGCCTTCAATTTTCACTTCTTTAAATAGCACAATACGTGCCAGTATTTTAGCCCGGTTAATCAATGCATTAGCTATAAGTAATTATTTTATTGGACTGTATTTGTCACAATGAGCTGACAAAATATGGCAGTTTGTGTTTTCTTGACAATATTTCCCTTGAATGGTAGCATCATCACCATTATTATGATTATAACGTGTTCAAAATTAATTAGTTTCAGGCAAGATAGGGCTCCGATCAATAATGGCGCACTTGTCATAAACAGAGGTATGATCAAAGCTGTCGGTACGGCAGACAGGATCACTCAACGCTTTCCCCGCCATCGTATTATCCATCTGCAGAATACCATACTTATGCCGGGATTGATCAACTCACATACGCACCTTGAGCTGCCTGATCTTTTGAATAAAATTCGAACCAGCGAGTTTGCTGACTGGATACTCAATCTTATCCGCTTGAAAAAACGTCTTACTATCCTCGATTATGAAACCGCCACGAAAGAAAATATCCGTACACTCATTCGTACCGGTACGACCACTGTCGGAGAGATCTGCACGCATGACGTGAGTCCTGCTCTTATCAGGACAAGCGGGTTGCGGGCGATGGTGTTTCATGAAATAATTAAAATGGGATCAGGGGTCAGGGGTCAGGGGGCAGGGATTCAACTATCTCGCAGAGCAGATTCAGCGTTAATAAAATACGGACTTTCACCTCACACGCCCTATACGGTTTCTGAATCAGTACTGCGAGATATGACAATACTTGCCAATAAGAAACATCTCCAAATCGCAATGCATGTTGCAGAATCCAAAGACGAGACCAAACTACTGCGGAGAAACAAAAGCAGTCTTGAAAAGCTCTATAAACTTGCCTCCTGGGACCTTGACTGGGCGCCGGAGGGCTCTTCGTCCTTTGAGTTTCTCAAGAGGATCGGATTCCTCTCCTCTCGCCTTCTGGCTGTTCATGCCGTGCAGGTAACGGATAAAGATATTGAATTGATCAGAAAGTCAAAGGTGTCCATCGCTCATTGTCCGAGGAGCAATAAGGAAACAGGCGTCGGCAGAATGCCGCTGAAAAAGATATTGAACGCCGGCATCACCGTCGGTCTCGGCACGGACAGTCTTGCGAGTTCGCCGAGCCTGGGTATGTGGGACGAGATGCGCTTCGCATACCACCTGCACCGTCGTGACGGCATTACGGCAAAAGAGATCTTCGATCTGGCAACCATCGGCGGTGCGAAAGCACTCGGTCTGAACAAAGTCATCGGCACGCTCGAACCGGGGAAAAAAGCTGACATCATAGCAGTGCCGATACCAAAGAAAAATACAGGTGACCTCTATTCCGACTTGCTCCGAGAAACGAAATCCTGTACTATGACCATGGTCAACGGGAAAATTCTGCACAAAATTTGGTAACTCCAACCTCCCCGCTCGACACTACAGAATATGAACATTGACACTATCAAAGAAAAAGTCCTATCCAACCAGCGGCTCACGCGCGAAGACGGCATTGCGCTTTTCAAATCGAACGACCTGCTCGCGCTCGGTCGGATGGCCGACCATGTCGCACAGCATAAGAACGGCAACCAGGTCTTTTTTGTCCAGAATATGCACATCAATCCAACGAACATCTGCGTGAACCGCTGCAAATTCTGTGCATTCAGCAGGAGCAAAGGCGAACCCGGCGCGTACGAGATGAGCATCGACGATATCCTGGACAAGGCGCGCAAAGCCGGAAAAGGCGTACGTGAGTTTCATATCGTATCCGGCCTCCACCCGGACCTGCCTTTTGCATGGTATCTTGACATGCTCGGCGCCTTGAAAAAAGAATTCCCAAAAATACACCTCAAGGCATTTACCGCCGTGGAGATCGATTACCTGGCGAAACTTTCCGGTCTTTCTGTCACTGATACGTTGAAGCAGCTCCGCGATGCCGGTCTCGGTTCTCTCCCCGGCGGCGGCGCCGAAATATTCAATACCACCGTACGCAATACTTTATGTGCAGAGAAGATCAGCGGCGACCGCTGGCTTGAAGTTATCGAAGCCGCGCACAATATAGCCCTCAAATCGAACGCCACCATGCTCTATGGACATATTGAGACCTATGAGCACCGGATCGACCACCTGCTCAGGCTCAGGGGCCTCCAGGACAGGACCGGCGGTTTCCAAGCCTTCATCCCCCTGAGTTTCCATTCGCAGAACACGGAAATTAAAAAATCCGCCTACACAACCGGTTTTGACGATCTCAAGACCCTCGCGATCTCGCGGCTGGTGCTGGACAACTTTGACCACATCAAGGCGTACTGGGTCATGCTGGGAGAAAAGATAGCGCAGGTCTCACTCAACTTCGGCGTAGACGATCTGGACGGCACTGTGGTGGAGGAACGCATAACCAAGGCGGCGGGCGGAACAACGGATGGGAGCATGACCAGGGACGAGATTGTGCATCTGATCAAACAAGCGGGTCGAATACCCGTGGAACGGGACACGGTGTATAATGTCGTGAAGGTTTGGAAGTAGATTAGTTCGGAGTTCAGAGTAAAAGACGACATCAATGAAACCAAAAGCAATCAATCTCATTATTAATAAAGTGGAATCAGGCAGGCGTCTTGACAGCGATGAAGGCCTCATCTTGTTCAAACATGCCGACCTTCTGACCCTCGGCGAACTCGCGAACCAGGTGCGGAAACGCCTTCATCCCGAACGCCTCGTGACCTTCATTATAGACCGGAACATCAACTATACCAATATCTGCGTGAATAAATGCAAATTCTGCGCGTTCTATCGCGAAGCCGACAGTCCGGAAGCTTACATCCTGTCAAAGGACGAGATTTTCAAAAAGATCGATGAGACAATAGCACAGGGCGGTACACAGATACTCATGCAGGGAGGTGTGCATCCGGATCTTGGCATAGACTATTTTGAAGACTTGTTCAGGGCCGTTAAGTCGCGTTATACAATCCAGATCCATTCGCTTTCACCTTCTGAAATATCGTTCATCGCAAAAAAGGATGCCTTAAGTATTAAAGATGCACTCATTCGTCTCAAAGCATCGGGCCTGGATTCCATTCCCGGCGGAGGGGCCGAGATCCTGGTCGACCGGGTCAGAAAAAAAGTTAGTCCGAATAAGATCAGGTGGCGGCAATGGGCCGAAGTTATGAAAGAAGCGCAAAAACTCGGCATGCCCACGACTGCAACCATGATGTTCGGCAGTCTTGAAACAGATAAAGAGATCATTGAGCATCTGGTCAGGATAAGGGATATTCAGGAAGAAACGAAAGGGTTTACGGCGTTCATCCCCTGGACCTATCAGCCGGGGAATACCGAACTCGGCGGGCGATCAGCAACAGCCGTGGAATATCTGAAGGTCCTCGCACTTTCGCGCATCATGCTCGATAATTTTCAGAACATTCAAGCATCATGGGTGACACAGGGCGCGAAAATAGCGCAGGTTGCTCTTGAATTCGGTGCAAATGATTTCGGCAGCACCATGATCGAAGAAAATGTTGTAGCCGCGGCAGGAATTACTTTCAGAATGACAAAACAGGAGATCATAAGTATTATAAAAGACGCAGGCTATACACCTGCTCAGCGGGATACCAGATATAATATCCTGAAAAAAGAAGATTGATCGATGTACTGACAGAGTGAATAATTATTGAGTCTTGATGAATTTCACGTATCATTTCCGGGGCAAATAAATGTCGAAACGCGCGTTATAAAGCATTCAACCAGGCTTGAATCAGAAATACTTTATTAAACTAGCGAGTTACATTTCCTTTGCACAAAAAATGTGAACAACCTGTTACTAAGTCTGTGAATATCTTTTTTCGGGACGCTGTCTCAGCACAGTAAATGCAAATCGCACAATAAATAGGCAGGCAAAACTTAATTAAAATAATTAGTTATAAAATTAATCCAAAATTTCCCTGTTCTTTTACCTCGTTGATCATTATGTTGATTTTTTTACCGATATCTCCTGTTTTTGCCCCACTGATCATCACGCGGATGTAATTATCCGTTAATCCGGTCAACAGTCCCGTATCACGATCAAGCTTGTCCTCGACGACAACATTAAGCTTCGATCCCTGATGCTTTTTCCTGAATAACAGATTTTTATTCATGCCAAGCCTGCGGAGAGATGCACTGCGTTCCTTTTTGATCGGTTCCGGTACCTGGCCCTTCATTTCCGCCGCAGGTGTGCCGGGACGAGGCGAGTAACTGAAAACATGCAAGTGCGTTAAAGGAGATCGTTCCACGAGGCTCATGGTGTTCTGAAACTCTTTTTCGCCTTCTCCGGGGTATCCTACGATTATATCCGCCCCAAGAGCAACGCCGGGGACCCGTGACGCGATCTGTTCAAGCAGGTCCTCATAGAAACGGGAATTATAGTTCCTTTTCATGGATGCTAAAATTGAATCATCACCGCTCTGAAGCGGGATGTGCAAGTGCCTGCAGAGCCCCTGACCGAGATAGTTGATCATCTCCCGGGTGATCTCGTTCGGCTCGATGGAACTCAGACGTATCCGTGTCCGGCCTCGCGCTTGAACAAGCGTCAGGAGCATGTCTGTCAGGCTGATGCCTTCTTCCAGATCAGAACCATATGACCCGACATGGACACCGGTCAATACAACCTCGGGACATCCCCTGTCTACAAGATGTTTGAATTCACGAAGCACGACACCGGGCTTAGCGCTGCGGGAACCGCCTCGTGCGAGCGGAACAACGCAATAGGAGCATCGGTTGTCGCAGCCATCCTGAATCTTCAGAAATCCCCGCGTTCTCGTGTGCAGGGCATTGAGCGCACGTTCGGAAGCGGGCAGGCTTTCCGGACTGCCTGCGGAAGCCATGGTCATCACCTGATCGGAGATCCTGGCCTTATCGCGGTTCCCGATCACCAGTCCGACTCCCGGTATCTTTTGTATCTCTTCGGGGCGCATTTCAGCGTAGCATCCTGTTACCACGACTCTGGCGCCATGGGCCCGCCGTACTGCCGAGCGGATCAGCTGCCTGCTCTGCGTGTCGCTTTTGGCAGTCACCGAGCAGGTGTTGATGATATAGACGTCGGCCTCGGCGTCAAAGGGCACGACGCTGTTTCCCCGGGAGAGAAGGTCCTGCTGCAGGGCGTCTGTCTCGAACTGGTTGATTTTACATCCGAGGGTTGTAAAAGCTATTCGCATAACTGTCCGGTGAGGGAATTCATACCTGCCGCGACGATCTTGACTCTAACGAGTGAACCGATGTATGCGGCCGGCGCATCGATGTTCACCGCCTTGTTCCCTCTTGTCCTCCCGCTCAGCGTCCCGCCTTTTTTACTCAAACCATCGACAAGGACCTCCTGAACTGAATTGACGAGCTTTTCATTGCTCCGGGATGTCATTTTTCCCTGAAGGTCCAGCACCCGCGCGAGCCGCTTTTCCTTTACATCATCGGGCAGGTGATCGTTCAGCTTGAGCGCGGCCGTGCCCGGCCGTTTCGAATACTTGAAGGCAAAGATGCCGTCATACTGCACTTCTTCAAGCAGATCCATGGTCATTTCAAAATCCCGTTCCTGTTCTCCCGGGAATCCGACGATGATGTCCGTGGTGAGCGTAATATGCGGTACGGCCTTCTGCATTCTCTTTACCTTGTCCAGATACTCTTCACGGGTATAGCGCCTGTTCATGGCGCGAAGGATGTCGTCAGAACCGCTCTGGACCGGCAGGTGCAGAGACTCGCATACCTTGGGAAGGTCGCGGAGTGCAGTGATCAGGCCGTCCGACAGGTCCCGGGGATGGGACGTAACAAACCGTATCCGCTCGATATCAGGAACATCGTTGACCGCTCGCAGAAGAGACGGGAAATTCACATCCCCTTCCAGTCCCTTGCCGTACGAGTTCACGTTCTGCCCCAGCAGGGTCACTTCCTTGTAGCCGTTCCGGGCGAGTTCGCCCACCTCGCCCACGATATCCACAGGCAGCCGTGAACGCTCCCTGCCGCGCAGATAAGGCACGACGCAATAGGTGCAAAAATTGTCGCATCCGTACATGATGGATACCCAGGCCTTTAATCGGTCGGTCCGTGTGGTGGGAATGCGTTTACGGTGATATTCAGGGTCTCCCGCAATATCGATCACCGGAGCGGACCAGGAACGCTTCTTTTCGACCATTTCCGGGAGTCGAGACAGGTCCGAGGGGCCGAATACCATGTCCACATAGGGCGCGCGGGAGAGGATCTTCGCGCCTTCCTGCTGTGCAATGCAGCCTGCCACGGCGATCTTGAGGCCCGGTCTCTCGTCTTTGAGCTTTTTCAGCCGCCCCAGTTCGCTGTAAAATTTCTGTTCGGCTTTTTCGCGGATACTGCACGTGTTCAGGATGACCATGTCCGCATGTTCCACCGTTGAAGCGGACGTGCATCCCTGTTCTTCGAGGATGCCCGTCATGCGTTCGGAATCGTGCTCGTTCATCTGGCAGCCAAAAGTAATAATATGAAACGATTTCATGGGGTCATTATAATACGCGGGAGGGTGTTAAACAAGAGGTATCTGATTATGCTGCGGAAAACGCATCGTCAGCGGGAAACCATGAGTCGTACGGCTTCTCCCCGTTTGACTGACAACGCTGTTTTGGCGTTTTGTTTAAACATGAATATTTCGAGCGCACCCGAGCTGTTGATGATGGCGCCGGGCGCTCCGGGCGCGGACTCGGCATAGTATTTACTGAGTCCCTTGATGTCCTTGCCGGCTAAACTGACGGACGTGACGCCCAGGTCCACTCCCTCCGGGAAAAGCGCCTTGATGTCCTCGTAGGTTATATTGGTAATAATATTGCCGTACCGGTCGATGTGGACAATATGACCCTCGATCCCATTCGGCGTTGTTTTCGGCGCAGGGATGTTCAGCTTCATGTAGTCCGTGATTTCTTCGCCGAAGTTTCCTGAGGCGATCCCCTTTGAAAGCCATCCTGCAACCGGTGCGAAAATGTCTCTCCCGTGGAACGTCGGCCCGGGTTTTGGGAGAAAATAGTGGGCCGAGGTGATATGATGCACCCTGATACGCTCCGCTTCCTGGTAGATCAGGCTGAACACGCCATTATCAGGGCCGACGAAGTAGTAACTTTCGGTCACGGCAATGATCGGCTTCCTGCCGCTGCCCACACCGGGATCCACAACCGCGAGGTGCACCGTACCCTTCGGGAAGTGGCTATAGGCCGATCTCAGGATATACGCAGCCTCCCAGATATCCTGAGGGCTGATCTCGTTGGATATATCGACGATCTGCGCCTGGGGGTTGGTCTTAAAGATGACCCCTTTCATGCTTGCCGCAAAGCCATCTTTACTGCCGTAATCAGTTGTCAGAGTTATAATGGCGGACATCTATCCCCCGGTTCAATGTATAACGTTGTTCTTTTGCTAATTGAGAATGAATATATCAGGCTGAATTTGCTTTGTCAATCCAAGATATGATCATGTCAAGATATGATCATGCCTGTCGCTCTTGTTGCAAAGAACCTTATCGTATGATCTCATCGAGCAAATCGCCGAATCTGCGGGAACCATACGGTATGATCCCCGCTATCCGTACCCTGGACATCTTTTCCATCACTCCCGGACTTGTCTTTTCAGCTGATCCTGATTTCTGGTCCAGGGCATAATTGATCACAATACCGGCAATCCGTATCTTTCGCCCCCTGAGTGCTGCAATAGTGAGTAGCGTGTGATTGATCGTACCGAGACCTGGGCGTGCAACGATCAAGACGGGAAGACCCAGTTTTTTTGCAAGATCAAGATAGGTATAGGTACCGGACAGCGGCGACATGATGCCTCCCGCCCCTTCGACGATCATGAAATCATGCCTGTTGGAGAGCAGTTGAAATGCGTTGATAATTTTCGAAGGATCGATTGTTTTTATTCCCAGTTCAGCGGCCACCGCCGGAGCAAGCGGCCGTCTGAATCTGCAGGGGTTTACGAGTGAAAGCGGGTCCTTCACCCGCGCCGATTTCATCAACCGGAGCGCGTCCCCGGGTATCAGCCGGCCGGCGCGCGTGCGGCAACCTGTTTCCGCGGGTTTCATCACGCCTACGTCCACACCCCGGCAGGTTAGAGCTGCTGCAATGCCGGCGGCCACATATGTTTTGCCGACACCCGTATCGGTTCCGGTAACGAAAAGACCTTTTATCCTATTTATAATCATCACGCACGCTTGCAGCTAATCGCTCATTTTTTTTATGGCTTAAGATCTACGAACTATGAGCCATGAGCTAAATTATCCTGCTGTCCAGATTAAACACCTGTCCCGACACGTTGTTCATCAGGGAAAGATGATAGATGAAGTCCGCTACTTCATGAGGGTCGGATGCCTTGCCGAGAACATTCTCTTTCAGGATACGATCATGAACAGCATCCGGCAGGTTACTACCCATGTCTGTCGGCAAATAGCCGGGCAGCACGGCATTGACCTTGATATTGAAGGGACCAAGCTCTCTTGCCGATGCTTTGGTCAACCCGAGAAGACCGGCCTTTGCCGATGAATAGTTCGCCTGCCCTTCCCTTCCCTGCAAACCGACAATGGATGAAATGTTGATAATGTGTCCGTTGCGTTGTTTGATCATCTGGTGAGCTGCAGCCCGAATACAGTGGAATGGTCCTTTGAGGTTGGTATTGACCACATCATCCCAGTCTTCCCCTGTCATGCGAAGCATTATCCCGTCCTTGGTCAGAGCGGCATTGTTTATCAGAACATCGACAGCACCCCAGCGTTTTATGGTATCTCTCGTCATTGTGTCAACTTCAACCTGATTTTTAACATCTGCCTTATAACATGTTGATTCTCCGCCATTATGAGACACTTCATCTGCCACGGCCCGTGCTGCCTGTTCATTCGACAAAAAGTTAACGACTACTCTTTCACCTGCCCTTCCGAAACAGAGGGCAATCTCCCTGCCGAGGCCCCTTGAGGCTCCGGTGATGATAATTACCCGTTTACGGGCCATTTAAAGATACCCTTCCTGTTTAAGTTTTCTGAAAATATCAAGCGCTGAATCAATATCTTCCCCGGTATGAGCAGCCGTAACCGTGGTCCTTATTCGCGCGGCATTGGCCGGCACCGTGGGAGGACGGATCGCGGGGACGTAAATGCCGTATTCGAACAATTTCTCCGCTGCTGTAAGCGCCCGGACGGGATCGCCGATGATGATGGGGATGATGGGCGTTTCGGAATTCCCTGTACTGATCCCGATCGATTTGAGGCCGTTGACAAACCTGCTGCGGTTTTTCCAGAGCTTGTCCCTGAGTTCCGGTTCCTGCTCGACAATATCGATCGCCGCGAGCGACGCCGCGCAGACCGAAGGCGGCAAAGCAGTGCTGTAGATAAAACTTCTTGCCTGGTTGATGAGCATATTGATGAGGTCTTTACTTCCCGCGGCATACGCCCCGAATGAACCAAATGCCTTTCCGAGCGTACCCATCTGGATATGGACGCGGCCGGAGAGCCCTAAATGCTCGACCGTCCCCCTGCCCGTTTCCCCGAGTACGCCGGCGCCGTGGGCGTCATCAACCATGAGTATCGCGTCATATTTTTCGGCAAGGGTTAGGAGGTCCTGGAGCGGCGCAATGTCACCATCCATGCTGAAAACGCCATCGGTGACGATAAGCTTTCGTCCGGCGTTCCGGCCTTTTTTTAAAAACGTCTCGACCTGCCCCGCATCCTTGTGACGATATACCCTTACCTCCGCCTTGCTCAAACGGCAGCCGTCGATGATGCTCGCATGGTTCAGACTGTCGCTCAGGATCATGTCTCCGGTCCCTGCGATCGCAGGGATAATGCCGGTATTAGCAGCATATCCGGAGTTGAAAACGAGCGCTGCCTCCGCACCCTTGAAGCGCGCAATTCTATCCTCAAGAGCCTGATGCAGCCGGCTCGTTCCCGAAATAAGTCTCGACGCTCCTGCTCCGAAGCCGTAGCGCTCCATCGCCTGCACGGCGGCCTGACGCAATGAAGGGTGATTTGCGAGGCCAAGGTAGTCGTTGGAGCACAGAAGCAGCATTTCCCTGTTGTGAATCGTTATCCGGCTTCCGCTATAAGAGTCAACAATCCTGAGTCGCCGCAGGAGGTGCTGCTCATCTAATTGTGACAGCTCGTGTTCAAACATAGATATTCCTTGTTATGGCAGAAATCACCGAGGGGATCAAGCATTAGCGAGGCGTTGCCTCAGACCAACGAGTCATGCAAAAACCCCCTCACCCCAACCCTCTCCCCGATGGGGCGAGGGAGTTTTTTCTTTCCTCTCCCATCAGGGGAGAGGATGAAGGTGAGGGGTGGTTGCATGTCATCTTAATAAATTTACTCCAAATTAAGGATGAGACGTAGTAATAGTTTCTAGTGCACTATCGATATTTCTTGAAATAATCAGCAGGTTCAATAGCAGGCCGGCACTCGCCGCTGTCCGCGATCAACACTGCTTCAGCCTGAAGATATCTGATGAATGCATCCAAGTCCAGGGTGTTCCTATCGACAAAAAATACCCTTCCACCGTTCATATCGCCCGGTAATTTCAACATTGGGAAACGGACATACCCAATGCTCCGGGAAGCCACGTATCCCGCAGTATAATCGGGATCGTCAGACCAGCAGAGTTCGGCAACCATGCCGGGCGCGTATGCGACTTTGGTGGCGAGGGCCAGGGCCTCATGGGTGCGGAAGTGCGTGAGGCCTATCGCTGCAAGCTTTCTGGTTATGGTTACAAGCGCTTCATCGGTCCAATCGAACCGTGATGCCCGAACACCCCGCTCATGATCGGGTTCCAACCGTTCGCCGGTGCGCATGTCAATGATCATGGCGCCGCGCATGGAGTTGCCATGAGGCGTTGCGCCATTGCAAAGATGATTGATCGCGGCCATGGCAGCCGGTTCCGATATGTCCAGTGACTGTAATATCCTGAAAGCGACTGAACGCCCTGCGGTCATATCGGGTGTTTTGATGGTGACAAGATCAAGTGCGGTCAGCGTAGTGAACGGTATGTTTTCGAGACGATCAATGGTTATCACGATCTGTTCAGGCGTGAAATTCTTGTTCCGGGCACGCGTAACGAGCGTCTGCACGGCAGCATCTAATTTTTCCGAAGAGATGATCCGCTCAGCGCCTGAGACATGTTTATTCCCGACTGATGCCCGCATGCGGATGCTGTAGAGGTTGTACTGTTCCATATGATCAGTGGGTGAGACCCAGGTCCCGAACCATCTTGAGGTCTTCTTCCGGGTCCAGTCCCGAGGTCGTTAGATAATTGCCGATCATGAAACCGTCCGCGCCTGCCGCAAATATGAGTGGATGGAGCCGGCCAAGCGTCGTTCCCCTGCCCGCACAAACGCGTATTTCCTTCCGGGGCAGGACCAGACGGAACAGGGCAAGTGAATGAAGCGCCTCAAGCGGCGTAATGGCAGTCACGTTCTCAAGCGGCGTACCCATGATGGGCATCAGGAAATTGATCGGCACCGAATCAACATCGAGCTCGCGCAGGGTGAATGCCATTTTGATCCGGTCCTCCATGCTTTCTCCCATTCCGAGTATGCCGCCGCTGCAGGCAGAGAGGCCAAGAAAACGGGCATTCCTGAGGACTTCAAGCCGTTCATCGAAACCATGGGTCGTGCATATGCGGGGAAAAAACTCCCGTGAGGTTTCGATATTATGGTGGTACCGTTCCAGTCCGGCATCTTTCAGGTACGAAAGCTGGTCTCGGGTAAGCGTACCGAGCGTTGCGCAGGGTGAAAGGCCGCTATCGCGGACCCGTTGTATTCCCCTTGCGATATTTTCGAGGTCACGGTGTGAATCAATGCCGCGGCCGCTCGTGACGATGCAAAATCTTTTTGCTCCGTTCATTTTTGAGCTTGCCGCCGCCTCGGCAATGCGATCAACGGATATAAGAGGATAGACCGGAGCTCCGGTGGAGTGATGGACCGATTGCGCGCAATAGGAGCAATCTTCACTGCACGCCCCTGACTTGGCATTCACAATTGAGCAGATATCCACAGCCTCTCCACGGAAATGTCCGCGTACCCTTCCCGCGGCTGCGAACAGGTCCCAGAGATCAGCGCCCTTTGCCTGCGATAACTCAGAGACCATGCCATAGTCTATATTCTTGCCACTCAGAACCCTGTCAAGGACATCTGAGATACGTTGCTTCATCGGCATTGACATGGATTATCTTTACCTTATACAGACGGGTTTGTCAACCAATATTAGGCCGTCAGGTTAACAATGGTGGGGTTAACTTCTTTGGGGAAATAGGGTTTTACCATATATTATCCGTCTCATAATTGTATTGACATAACTTTTTGTCATCCCCGAATGCCTCTATCAGGGATATGGTTTTAACACCAGATTCCCGATTAAACCTTCGGGAATGACAGTTTGATTATGTAGTTTCTATTTTGAGACGATTAATAGACTGAAAAAACTGTTGGATGAAAGATGGTTGTTATTTCAGGCCGGCGACTATGGTATTCACCTGCTGCTCCATCATTGATCTGATGGTCTCCAGGGATGCGGGATCGTTTGCCTCAAAGCGCATGACCAGAACGGGCTGGGTGTTAGAGGCGCGAATGAGACCCCAACCCTTCTCGAATATTGCACGCACACCATCCACGGTTATTACCTCCCGGGGTCTTTGCGAGAGGCCGTGTCCGGAAAGAAAGGCCTCTTTTACCTTCTCTACGACCTTAAATTTTATATTATCAGGACAATCAAAACGGATCTCGGGTGTATTAAAGGTCCTGGGGAGGTCCGCGAGCAAGGTGCTGAGCGATGCGCCGGCGCCCTTATCGGACTTCAGGTTCTTGAGTATTTCGACGATTCGGCAGGCGGCATAGATTGCGTCATCATATCCGAAATACCGGTCGGCAAAGAACAGATGCCCGCTCATCTCGCCTGCCATCGCGGCGTGGAGCTCTTTCATTTTTGCCTTGATCAATGAATGGCCTGTTTTCCACATGACTGCATTGCCGCCATGCGCCCGTATGTCATCATACATGATCTGGGAGCATTTGACCTCTGACACGAACGTGGCGCCCGGTCGTTCGCGCAGGATATCGCGGGAGAAGATGATCATAAGCTGGTCGCCCCAAAGGATGTTCCCTCTTTCATCTACGACGCCGATCCGGTCCGAATCGCCGTCGAACGCGATACCCGCATCGGCCTTCTCTGTTCTGACGGTATCTATCAATGTTGCAATATTTCCGGGGATTGTCGGGTCCGGATGGTGGTTGGGGAACCTTCCGTCCGGCGCGGTAAAGAGCTCGATCACTTCACAGTTCATGCTGCGAATGATCTCGGGAGCGGCGAGCCCGGCAGTGCCGTTACCTGAATCGAGAACGATCTTGAGGCGTGGACCGGTTACCCCGGCAAACAGGTCTTTTAGATGCTTCACGTAATTGGGAAGAATAGGATAATGGGTGACAATGAGGTCATGGGTGATAGGCGATGGTTTGGATTGCTCTTTTCCATGACCTATCAACAATGAGCCCTGAGCTGATGTATCCGCCCCTTCCATGATCCGCCGAATCTTCTGGATCTCTTCTCCATAGATGGTTTCCTTGCCCACGCACAGTTTGAACCCGTTGAACTCGGATGGATTATGACTTCCCGTGATCATCACCCCTGCGCCCTGCTTCAGGTGATAGAGTGAAAAGTAGAGCGCCGGCGTCGGACAGAGACCGATCACCGTAACGTCCACGTCGGCCCTGGTGAGGCCTCGCACAATGTCGTCGCAGAGCCGTGGAGAGCTCAGGCGCGCATCGTATCCCACGATCACGGTACTGATCCCTTTGGGCCTCAGGTAGGAGGCAAAAGCCTTTCCCATCTCCTCAATGACCGGTGAGGTAAGATCGCGATCCGCGATACCGCGAATGTCATATTCACGGAAGATGTCGTTGTTTAAAAGAGCGTTCATAGTTCATGGCTCATGGTTATTGGTTATTGGATCGCTTGCTTTTCAGCGATCGTATTAGGGCAGAAATCATTTTCCCAATCTCAACCGACAGCTTCTTCATTGCTCGAAGTTCCTGATCGGTAACCCATCCGCTTCGTGAGAATAGGATCAATTGCGTTATGGACTCGTACAATGAACCGCGCGCAATATACAAGTACTGCACAAACTCTTTGTTTGAGTACCTTCCACAACCTTCAGCAATATTAGAAGGGACTGATACGGCAGAAGCTTCGCAGTTCTCAATTAATCGATAATGTTTTCGATCCGTTTCAATCTTTTCAATCAAATGCAACACTTTATGGGCATAGTCAACCGATTTCTGCCATACATCGAGTTTCTCAAAACTGAACATGACATTGTCAGCCGGCTCATCCATTTTTGCATCCTTTATGAACCATGAACTATGAACCATGAACCGTTACGGAAGCGTCGGCAGGGATTTTATTGTTTTGCCATCGTGCCGGTTATAGTCGTCATCAAGGCGGACGATATCGTCCTCTTCAAGATATTCGCCGTTCTGGACTTCAATGATCTGGACCGGGATCTTGCCTGGATTTTCGAGGCGGTGCTTCGTTGACATGGGGATATAGGTGCTTTCGTTCGGATGCACATCGTAGACATTCTCGCCGTTAGTCACCCTCGCGGTCCCGGAAACCACGACCCAGTGCTCGCTCCGGTGGTTGTGAAGCTGATGGGAAAGCTTTGTTCCAGGATTGATGACAAGACGTTTGATCTTGTAATGATCGCCTTCTTCCAGGATCGTATAGGAACCCCAGGGCCGGTGGACAGTGAGGTGGATCAGGTGTTCGCCGGTTTTGCGTTTTTTGAGTTCTTCGACCACTTTTTTAACGTCTTGCGCCCGGTCCTTACTGCAGACCAGCGTTGCGTCAGGAGTGTCCACGACAACGACATCCTTCAAACCGATCGTAGCGACCAGCCGTTTTTCAGCATAAATGATGGAATCACGGCTGTCAATATCGATCACATTGCCGACAATGACGTTTCCTGACGTGTCGCGGTCCGAAACATCGTCCAGCGCGGTCCAGCTTCCCACGTCCGACCAACCGATGTCGGCGGGGATGACCGCGGCCCGATCGGTATTTTCCATGACAGCGTAATCGATTGAGATGGATTCGAGTTTTTTAAAGACCTGCGTGATCACTTCGGTTTCCTTGTCCGTGCCGATGTTCTTCTGGATCTCCATCAACCCCTTATGGAGTGAGGGCGCATGCTTTTCGATCTCTTGAAGAAGTACACGTATTTTCCAGACAAAGATGCCGCTGTTCCAGTAATAGTTCCCTTTCCTGAGATATTCCCTGGCCGTATCAATATTCGGTTTCTCGACAAAGGCTTCCACCTTGCATACTTCCGATCTATTATCACCATCAGCGACAAGCCATGAGCCATGAGCTATCTTCTCTCCTGCATTGATGTATCCGTAGCCGGTCTCCGGTCGGTCAGGTTTTATCCCGAGCGTGACCAGATAGTTGTCAGCCGCCGCATTCCCCGCGATGCGAAGCAAACGCAGAAATTCGTCTGCCTTACGGACCGAATGATCAGCGGAAAACACAACCATGATCCCTTCAGGATCGATCCTGTTCAGATGCAGCGCAGCGAGTCCCAAAGCAGGAGCGGTGTTCTTTGCCTCAGGCTCAAGGATGAAGTTCCTGTCCCAGGTCTCGCCGAATTTGGAGGACAGCTGCGTGTTGATGGCGTCCGACAAACCATGGTTCGTAACAACGAAGATATCTTCCCTTTTGATGAGCGGCAAGACACGTTTTACCGTCTCCTGGATGAGCGTGTCCTCGGCGCCGATCTTGAGCAGCTGCTTCGGCATCTTCTCCCGGGAGAGCGGCCAGAACCGTGTGCCTGAACCGCCGGCCATGATGACCGCAAAAATATGATGTTGACCTTTTTGCACAAATGCCCCTTTGGGATGATCGCCGTTATGGAAGGATGATCATCAACGAGTTAAAATGTGCCTCATAATAATATAGACAACCATTTTTGTCAACCCAAGTGATTAGTAATTAGTGATGAGTGACTGGCATGATCACCTATTACTTATTACCCATTACGTTTTATTCGAGATGTGTTGCTTCAAAGCTTGGCCAACAAAATCCTTGAATTCCCTTTTAAACCGCTCCGCGTTGAAGCGGAGAGCGTTTTCGCGAATATGTTTCCCCTCAAACGCATCCCGGCTCTTTTCAAATATGCTGACTGCATTCTGCAGCGACTCAATGGTCTGCTCGGAGAATAAAATGCCCGTAGGAGCGGAATGTTCCTCATTCCCAGGGGGAATGACCGTTTCCAGGGAACCACCTCTGCCGAAAGCTATGACCGGGGTCCCGCATGCCTGCGCCTCGACCGTGACGATGCCGAAATCCTCTTCCGCGGCGTAGACAAAGGCCCTGGCCTTTTGCATATACTCCTTCAGAACCGAAGACGGCTGATACCCGAGAAGTTCGATGTTCCTGCCGGCGACTGACCGTATCTTCGCGTAATCGGGGCCATCGCCTATTACAATCAGCTTCTTGTCGGGCATCCGTGAAAAGGATTCCACGATCAGCTTGACTTTCTTATACGGGACCATCCTGGATGCGGTAAGGTAATACCCTTCCTTTTTTGTGGATGGCACAAAGGTGTCAACATCCACCGGCGGATAAATAACGGTTGCTTCTTTGCCATATACTCTTTGTATCCTCCGTGCGATACAGTGTGAGATCGCGATAAAGTGGTCCACCCTGTTCGCAGAGGCAACATCCCACATCCGGACATAGTGAAGGACCATTCGGGCGATAATTCCCTTCAGTCCCCTGTCAAGCCCCGATTCGTGCAGATATTGTTGATACAGGTCCCATGCATAACGCATGGGGGTATAGCAATAACAGACATGCAGTTGGCGATCATGGGTCAAAACGCCTTTTGCAACAGCGTGTGACGATGATATGACCAGATCATAGGCTGAAAGGTCGAACTGCTCGATGGCAAGGGGCATGAACGGAAGATAGCTTCGGTATTTCTTCTTTGCAAAGGGAAAAGACTGGAGGAAGGACGTTTTGACCTGTTTGTTGAGGATGAACGCCCTCTGTCCCTGCGGAATAAAATCGATGAGGCTGTACAGATCCGCTTCGGGATACAAGGAGAGTATCTGTTCAAGGGCCCGTTCCGCACCGGCATAGGTGACCAGCCAGTCATGGACGATGGCGGTCTTCACTGGTCCATGACCTTGTACGGCGATCCTATGGCGCATAGAACATCCACTTCAATGTCTCCTCAATGGGATACGGTTTCAACTCGCCTATGAAAGAAACCAATTTTTTATTTGAGCCGATGAGCGTTTTTACTTCGTTCTTACGGACAAAATCCGGATTAATTTTTGTTCGTAACTCATGTTTGGCGATGGAACTCATCTTTTGCAAAATGTCCTTGAGGGAATCTCCCCTGCCGGAGCAGATATTCACGATCTCCAAGGATGTATTGCATTCCATCAGTTCTTTATAAACAGACGCAACGAAACGCACATCGGAAAAATCCCGGACCACATCGAGATTTCCGAGTTCGATCTCCTGCTTTCCTTCTTTAAAATGACTTACGATCTTCGGAATGAGAAATTGACCGCCCTGCCCTATCCCGGTGTAGTTAAACGGCCTTGTTATCAGAATATTCAGGCGATCAAAATAGGTCCTTGCTTTGAACTCCATGGCAAGTTTGCTGATCGCATAATGGTTTACCGGAACCGGGCAAATGGTCTCGTCGATTATGTCAGTTGGAGGATTACCGTAAACATTTGCGCTGCTGGCCAGTACAATTTTATCAGGTTTGAGTCCGATCTCAAGCAAAGCTTTCAGGATGTTCAGGGTACCGAAGAAATTAATGTCATAAATTTGCCTCACGTCACTGTGCTTGACGAAGGAGATGCCGGCCAGATGGATAATATAGTCAGGCTTGATTGCGTTTAATGCCGCAATAACGTCATCCTTATCAACAATATTACAGGATAGATGCTTCTCGTTTCTGCTCGTCGGGTATACGAGTCCGTAGACATCATACCCCGCTTTCAGCAGCAGCTCTTCGAGATAGATTCCGGTAAAGCCATCGATGCCGGTGATAAGGACTTTTTTCATGATATGGCGGTGATGAATGACGCGTACCAGGCAATGAGTGACTGCTAAAATGAAAAACCGCTTCGATTTCTTCTGATATCGGCTTCCACCATCTTTTTGCAAAGGTCCTCGAGTGATGTTTTTGGCTCCCACCCGAGTTTTAATTTGGCCTTTTGCGGGTTGCCGATCAAAACCTCCACTTCACAAGGTCGATAATACTTGGAATTAACACGGACCATGGTCTTTCCTGTTTTCTTATCAAGACCGATTTCCTTTTCCTGTTTGCCTTTCCACTCAAGAGCTATGCCGATTGTCTTAAAGGCCATTTCGACAAATTGCCGTACCGTTTGGGTCTGGTTTGTGGCAAGCACATAGGTGTCCGGTTTGTCATGCTGGAGCATGCGATACATGCCGTCAACATATTCCTTTGCATATCCCCAGTCCCGTTTGGCATCCATGTTTCCGAGTTCAAGGACGTCAGATTTACCCAGACTGATCTTCGCGACCGCATCGGTGATCTTGCGGGTCACGAACTCTTTTCCGCGTAACGGGGACTCATGATTAAAGAGAATGCCGCTGCAGGCGAATATATCATACGATTCGCTGTAGTTTATCGTGGTCCAATGAGCAAAGAGCTTTGCAACGGCATACGGGCTGCGAGGATAAAACGGAGTCCTCTCGGTCTGGGGAATCTCCTGAACCTTCCCAAACATCTCGGACGTCGACGCCTGATAAAACTTGATCTTAGGATTTACAATGCGGATGGCTTCGAGCAGATGCAATGCGCCGAGACCCGTGATGTTCGCTGTAGTGATCGGCTGTTCAAAAGACACGGCCACGAAGCTCTGGGCGGCAAGATTGTAGACTTCGTCCGGCTTGATATCCGCCAGGAGCCGGATGCTCGCGCTTGCGTCGGTCAGGTCATATTCGACCAGATGCAGGTTCGGGTTGGCGTGAGCGCCTAATTCCTCAAGTCTCCAGAAGTTCACGGAACTTGTTCGCCGATAGGTCCCGTATACTTCGTATCCTTTTGAAAGTAACAGTTCCGTTAGATACGCGCCATCCTGACCGGTGATGCCTGTTATGATCGCTTTTTTCAATAACCCCTCCTAAACGCAGATCTGAATCTGAGGATATATCACCATTATCATATCAATTATCTTTGAAAATCATTACAGATCATCAATAACCATAATGAAGTATACATGAGACGCGTTAATTTGTAAAGTTGTGTATTTGCAGGTGAATTTGAAGGATTACATGGGATAGGAGCGCCTGAATGTAATTAACTAAACCTTATATTCTGATTGAGAAATTTTCACTATCACGAGTGAGGTTCGGGTTGTAATAAGGATCATCAAGCAAGGGCATGTGTTGCCATTTATTTTTATACAATTCAAATTCCCTGAAAAATCGTAATTTTTTTTCTGGTACTTCCTCGTCGCTCCCTCTTGTTTTGGATTCGTAATGATACAATTCCGCATAAGGGGTCCAGACGATTAGATATCCTCTTCCCCTCAATTTCAGGCAATAATCGATGTCGCCGAACGCCAATGGATAATCCTCATCAAAACCACCAACTTTCTCAAAAACCACCTTACGCGTCATGAAGCATGCACCGGTTATAGCAGAGACGTTCTGGACAACTTTCAGCCGCCCCATATAACCATGCGAATCCCTTGGGAAATACCTATGGGCATGACCTGTAATGCCTCGCAAACCCAAAATAATGCCTCCATGCTGAATAGTATCATCAGGATAGTATAATTTGGCGCCGACAGCACCGACATCCTTTCTCTGTGCATGCCCTGCCATCTGCTGCAGCCAGTCCGTGTTGATGATCTCCGTATCATTGTTTAGGAATACAAGCATGCTACCTGAGGAATGGCCGGCCCCATAATTATTTACTGCTGAATAATTGAATGGCTTGTCCCAGACAATGACCTTGATCCGCTTATCCGTACCAAGCTGCTCATAGTAGTGAAAAACTGCCGGATCGGAGCTATTGCTCTCGACAATGATAATTTCATAGTTTGCGTAGGTCAATTTTCCCAAAACGGACTGCACGCATTTTTGGAGGTCAACGAAATTATTGTGATTCGGGATAATAATGGATATAAGAGGTGCGCCATGAATGGCAAAATTGATCTTGTATGAGCCCAAGAATAAACCATCTTCGACTGTTCCGTCAAATCCAATCCTGTCCAAATGATCTGCAACGGCCCTTTTCCCCGCGTCGAATGCGTACAACTTGGCGCTCATATTCATAGCGACAGATGATGCGTGAGATCTCCAGTGATAAAGAACTTTCGAAATATGAACGATTTTCTTTGATTGTTCCGACGCCCGTAGAAATAGATCGTGGTCCTGACTTCCTTCAAACCCCTCCCTGAATGGACCGATCAAGGCCAGTAATTGCTTCGATAGAGCAGTTAAATGACATATATAATTAAAGCTTCGCAATAAATCCGGAGACCAGTCAGGTTTAAACTGAGGCTCCATCCGCTTGGTGCCGTCGTCCGACAGAATATCTTCATCGGAATACAGCAGGTCGGCACCGGGATTTTCATTGATGGCCTTTACAAGCTCAAAGAGTGCAAATGACGCAAGCGTGTCATCATGATCAAGAAATGCGATATAATCCCCGGTAGAAAGAGCAATGGCTTCATTCGAGTTTCCGGCAATCCCTCTATTATTCAAGAGTTTTACAATGATCCGACTCTCATTTGACGCATAGCGCTCCAAGATTGTATTTACATCAAGATCATGATTGCCACCATATGCAATGCAAAGCTCCCAATTTGAGTATGATTGGCTGGCAACAGATTCTATCATGGCAACTAAATACTTTTTGGGCGTGTTATAGGCGGGAACAACGAGGCTGATTTTTGGCATATTCAGGAATGATATATTTCTCTGGTTACGAATTTCCCCTGGTTTCGGTTCATTCTTATTTATCCACAACTGATACCGCTTTTTCTCTGATAAATTATAATACAGCTTGTTCCTTATCTTAGTATATAGATGCGATACACCGTCATTCTTCAGAATTTTAAAACTCTTAACGGAATAGCGAATGATTAATTTGAACGGATTCATAATTGAGGTTGTTACCTTATCCGTAATGTTACAATGACAATCTTTTATTTTTATATTGTATCGAATTTCGTCAGGTAGAAAACGGGCACATCTTTCCAACGATAGTTCGCGAAAGTGTTTGGACAGATGTGCCCGTTGTATATTACGAATCGTTGAGTTTATTTGGCTAAATCACATATCCCGCCGACTGTGCATCATTATAAAACATTTTTACTGTATCAAGCGAAAGTTCACCCAGATCTTTATTGACCATAGCAAGTTTCTTCAGAAGATCATTGGTGACGGTAATGATATGACAACCGCACGCTTCAGCCTGCATAATATTGAGTAGTTCACGTGAACTTGCCCATAAGAGCTCCGCATTAGGGTTTGACTTAAGAACTTCAGCAGACTTTTTCATCATGGGCATTGGGTCACGGCCTGTATCCGCAATCCTTCCTGCAAATACCGATACGATACTCATTATTTTTGGCGACAATGCTTTCGCAACAGCCTCAACCTGTTCTAATGTGAGAATCGCGGTAACATTCAAAGATAAACCATCTGCAGAAAGCTTTTTTATGAGCGGGATTGAGGAGTGTCCTTTTGTATTGGTTATAGGGATCTTAATGTTAACGTTCTTCCCCCAGCTTGCGATTACACGGGCTTCTCGTTCCATTGCATCGAAATCATCGGAAAAAACTTCGAACGAAATAGAGTAATCTGTGATTTCTTTCAACACTGCCTTTGCAAATGCCGGATAATCACTTACCCCGGCTTTTTTCATGAGCGTGGGATTCGTGGTGAAGCCCTTTACTAATCCACTCTTGTGCGCTTCCTTCATGGCTGAAATATCTGCACCGTCAGCATAAAGTTTGATCTTAAGTCCGCTACCTTTTTTCATACTGTACTCCCCTTTCTTTTATCTCATTAGAATAATCGGCAACAATCTGTGTGGCTTTTTTTAGATTTTCTGCGATAAAATCCGGATGGCTCTCTCCTCTATTTTTTATGGAACATTGTTCTTGAATCTGAATGGTCCTTAATCCAAACGATTGTCCACAGACAATATCACTGTCCCGGTCCCCAATGAGCCACGAGTCCTTTAGTGAAAGATAATATTTATCGTTCGCCATGGAAAGAAACAGCGTGCCCGGTTTGCGGCATTGACACGTACCTGTCAATTCAGGGACGATACCGTGAGGATGGTGATAGCAATAATAATAATCGGCAAAATCAATCTGGTGCTCCTCAAATATCCGGTGTATTTTATCATGGATCTCCTTGATGTTCTCCATCGAGGTCTTCCCTTTTGCATAACTTGGCTGATTGGATATGAGAAAAAGCAGGTACCCCATCTTCCTCAAGGTACTGAGGGACTCCAATGTCCACGGGTATATCTCTAGATCTTTAACATGGTGGGGAGATTCAAACTCACCTGTTGATGGATTCCATACAAGACGATTAATAACGCCGTCTCTATCTAGAAATATTGCCTTATGCATTTACTTTACAGATTCCCACTTCATTTCATGTGCTTTCAGAGCGGGATGCGTAACTATCATATGCCAAATGACTCCCTGGAATTCCTCTGTATGTGGCGTTACCGTCTCACTGTTCACCGTCGGGACCAGAACGCAGGCATCAGCTACCTTTGCTGTATATCCCCCGTCTCTTCCCACGATGCCAATGACCTTCGATCCCGTCTCTTTGGCATATTTCAGTGCATGGACCAGATTGGCACTGATATTTTTTTCCGCATTTCCGCCGCCAACGGATAATACGAAAATACAGTCGTTTGCAGTAAGCCTGCTGCCTTTCAACCAATTGACAAAAACCGTATCCCAGCCGTCATCATTGACTCGTGCCGTTAATTCGGAAACGTTATCCGTCGGAGCATATGATTCGATCCCACCGATTTTCCTGAAATCGTTTACCGCATGCCCCGCATTGCCTGCCCCACCACCGACTCCCAATATGAAAAGCCTTCCCTTCTTGCCTCTCGTATCAAGCAGCACATTAACTGCCTTTTCAACTAACCCTTTATCGATTGAACGTGCGATCTCCATGACTTCAGACATGTACATGTCTATGTAATCTCTCTTATTCATCCTGCCGCTCCTCTCTTTGATGGCCATCCATATTCATTATTTTCGGCTCAAGGAGCCGACTTATTTCTTTTATCCCCTGACGGGACCCTATTTCATAGAAACGTTCTGATACCTCGTAACTTGCCATTCGTCCTGTATCTACCACGTCTTTATACAATTCAGCAAGATCAAAAACTGACTCTTTATCTATTCCGGTAAATATGTCCTTGCTCAGCACGGAGAGACCATAATCAATATATTTCATATGGGGGGTAAGGTGCTTCTTATCATATTTCATGATCCTGCCATCCTGGTAAAGGATATTACTCTTGTCCCAGCGGTCTTCATTCCGTAAAATCGTCATCAAGGCTGGTTTTCCGTTCATCTCGAAGGCAGCTTGAACCTTTTTATAGTCGCAATCAAGGTATGAATCGCCATACAGTACAAAAAACGAATCTCCTAACAGGGGCAATGCTTTTTTCAATGATCCACCGGTCCCCAGAAGAACTGGGCCGTCATAGGAATATTCGATCTGAAGATCAAACCTGTCTCCCTTGCCTACAAGGTCATGGATCATTTCTCCGAGATAACCCACACACAGCACGACATGCTCGATGCCTTGTCTCTTCAGAAGATCAAGCTGATGAACAATAAAAGGTTTTCCGGCTATGCCGACCAGCGCTTTGGGTATCTTCTCAGTAATAGGACGAAGACGTGTTGCCAGGCCGCCAGCCAGAATTGCTATTGGGAGCATCAGGACGACATCACCACCTTTGCGCCTTCAAAATCGAAGCGGAAGCGCACTTCTTCCAGGCCGGCAGCTGCCATGATATGACGCAATTTGTTCCGTTCTTTCGCCATGAACATCAAAAAGCCGCCACCGCCCGCTCCCACGAGCTTGCCGCCTACTGCTCCGTTCTTAATCCCCAACTCATACCATTCGTCTATTTTAGGGTTGCTCATCCCCCCGGAACGGCGTTTCTTATGCTCCCAGTGCTCGTGCATCAACTCACCAAAAAGGACTGTATTCCCGGATTCTAATGCTGCCTTGCTGCGGTAGCCTAAATCCTTTACATAGTGCAGGTTGTTAAGCATATCGGCATCGTTATTCTGTGAGCGCACCTTCTGGTCTTTCAAAATACCGCTGGCGCTTCGCGAAAACCCTGTGAAAAACAAAAGCAGTTTATCCTCAAGGTCAAACATGGTATCTATGCTGATGCCTAGGGGTACGGCGGTAACTTTATCATCTTTATGGAACGTAAAACAGGTAATTCCTCCCACGGCAGCAATGTATTGGTCCTGCTTGCCAATGGGCTCTCCGAGTCGATCAATTTCAATGTGGCAGGCCAATTCTGCCAGTTCTTCCTGATGGAGATGGCGCTTGCGGTGAGTATACAGCGCTTTCAGCAGCGCTGTCGTAAAACTCCCTGAAGATCCCAAGCCGGTACCTGCAGGGATATCCGCAAGCGTCGATATTTCAATCTGCGGAGTGCGAAGATTCTGCATGATGAGGGCTTCACGAATAATCTGGTGCTTGATTTCATTGACCTTAGTCACACTTTCAATCGCAGAGTATTTTAGAAAAATACCCTCCACAAAAGGCCGGTTAATGGTTACATAAACATATTTGTCTATAGCCGCTGAAATGAGAAATCCTTCGTGGTCACGATAGTAGGATGGCAAGTCTGTGCCACCACCACCGAGTGTGATGCGCAGAGGACTACGAGCGATAATCATAATTTCCCCCCCTTAAAAACCCAGTAGTTCATTAATAAATATCCTGTGATCATGGTCGACATTACTCCAAAAAAAGCGCTGATATAAAAATTAATTCCATACATCTCGTAGCAGAGTCCGATAATTCCTAATTGAACGAAATAGTTCAGCAAAGCAACGGACATGTAGCGCGAGACCTGGTGCCAGAATTTCGTTCCTCCGGCATTAAAAGTTATTTTTCTATTCCCCAGAAAATGAAAAACAATCGCAGCTGTATAAGCAACTGCAACTGCTGCACGATACGGCAGGCCCGCAAAGCCGAAGCAAATCCATAAAAGTGCATAGTAAATAATAAATGTCAAGCAACCAATTAATAAAAAATGAGAAATCTTACGATAATCCATGATTGTATATTTAACCAAATTATTATTTCTAGACATTAAAACAAGCAACGGACAAGCGCAATATTTGATTTATGCAAAGAGACCCTCATATAACATATTTCAGCACACATTATGCAGGGTAAAGCCTACCACTTGAATAACTTTAACAATCCTAAAATTCCCATTTTAACAGGTGCACTGTTGGCACTTTTCTTTGATTGAATATTTTGAATATTGTCACAATAATGCCTATATGCAATTTCCAGAATCTGTGAATTGTTTTGTGTTGGCTTCCATCCTAATTCTGCTGTAATTTTCGATAAATCAAACTCAAAGTCTTGCGTCAACATCCTGAATTGATACGGGCCCAATGGAGATAAATGAAATTTATAGCATAATTTTAGTATCGGAATGGCCAAAGTAGCGGGTATTGATCTAATTTTTGATTTACTATTAGTTAGCTTAATTAAATGCTGAAACATTTCTAAAAAACTGGGGACATTACTCGATCCAATGTTGTAAGTACTTGATTTAGATGAAGACAATAACTTCACTACTGCCGTATTTAAGTCCTGCGCGTACAGACATTGATGCCTAATTCCTCCATCACCCAAAACCCATAATGTTGCATTTGACCTCACCAACTCAAATAAAACTGACAACATCCCTACCCTTCCGGCATCTATTATATTAGGGCATCTCAATATGTTCACATGAAATTTATTTTGATAATTTAATAATATCGATTCAGAGTCACACTTAGATCTTCCATACATATCGATAGGACTTGGGGCATCGTCATCTCGGATAAATTTATTCTTAACGCCTAAAAATATTGAATTTGAGGAAGTAAAAATGAAATTCTTTATACCGAGCGCAAGCGCAATTTTAGCTATGTTTCTAGTACCAACCACATTGTTATCGTATAAATTTCTCTGATTTCTAACCGCAAAATCAATTTGTGATGCCAAGTGAATAATTGCATCAAATTTCTGCCCACGTAATTTCTGTTCTAAATCCATAGAATCGCATAAATTACAAATGATCAGTTTTTCATTCGATAGAATGTCAGAAGGAACTAAATCTATTCCAACACACTCTATGTCCTGATTCAAGAGATATTTCGTGAGAATTGATCCATAGTATCCAGATACGCCAGTAATGAGGACTCTCAAAATCACTCCTTTGTCGCAATAGCTATAATTTGCCATCCATATTTGGATGAATTAATGTTGCCCCTGAATAATAAGGAAAATAATAACCCCACCATTTGGATTAACCTGGTTTTAATCGCTGAAGTGTTAAATGATACATCATTGACTAATTTATCACCACGAAAAAGCAGCATTAAACGATAGAGATTGAAAAATGGCCAGCCTGCTGAAACAATCTGAATTTTATTAAAACCACATTGCTGTAACAACTTTGAGAGACTATATTTGTTGTAGTGTCTTCTATGGCCGATATGGATATCAAGCTTTGACATAGGCCCACCAGGAAGTGTAATAATTAATACCCCGTCCTGTTCCAACAGATTCAATGCATTTTTCACGATTTTTTCAGGGTAATCAACATGCTCTAAAACATCACAACAAGTAATAATGTCAGCCTTTCTATACAGCTCTTTTATGAATAAATCTTGAGTTAAATCGGCTTGAATAAAAGTGGCTCCAGGGTTGTTCTGTCTCGAAATTTCTACTCCAATCTGGCTGTACTCCAAACCAATCATTTTTATGTTTTTAAATTCTCTGGAAAGTTTTTTGATTAAATCTCCCTGACCCGAGCCAAAATCAACAAGTAACGTTGCCTTTTTTTTGCTAATCTTATTAATTTCGCCAAATACAAGCCTATGTCTTAATATTTGCCCAGGGTTATAATCAGCCAGGGAATTTTGCTTTCCCCAATGATCATCCCAATTATCCGAAGCATTTGGTTTCATTTCCGCAAGCCCTCTAAATCACAAATTATCATTATATTATCACGCACCTAATAAATAAACCGTAATTCTATTTGAATGTATAGGTTACAATATTAATACTGGATAAATTTGCTGTGATTGGTTATAAATCCTATCGAACAATTATGAGTAATTACCCTCTTTTATAAGGATTGCCTCCAAGTCGCCGACCCAGTTCAAGCAGCAAAGTGAACGAGAACGTCTGCACTCCAAGAATAATCAATAGTAAACCGAATATGGCGAAGCGCGATAAACTACCGATAACAAAATCATTGGCGATATAGTCTGCAAGGAACTGAAGGTCCAGAGCGAAGCCCCCCGTGCATAGCAAGCCAGCAGTGATCATACCACGATCATAGGTAAATTTCTCCAGAATCGACCTTTCTATGCCGCTACGCAGGCCATGAGCATTTCTCGCCAGGATTCCGACTTGAAACAGAGAGTAGCCCAGCACCGTAGCTGTCAGTCCAAGCAATAGCATGTATATGTTGAAGCCGATCGGGCCAATAGAAATTGAGCCCCCCAGAGAAAGCAGCGAAATAATGAGGCCGATGAAGAAGGAGAAAACACCCGGCTTGATCAAAAATGAGTCCGGGCTATACACCAGCATCACTTTAAGATTAATCCAACCAGCAAGCCAGGGCGACCAGAAACCGGCACGCCGGTGATGGCTGTATCTTCCTTCCCGGTCTTTATAAAAAGAAACAGGTACTTCGGCTATCTTTAGGCCGATACGGGAAGCTTTCAGCACCATCTCCGATGCATACTCCCAGCCTTTTGAAGTAAGATTAATTTTAAGCAGAGCATCTTTTGTCAATCCACGCATTCCGCAATGAATGTCGCTATAGCTGCTATGGTAGATTCTGTTCAGAATCCAGGTCGTCAGCGGCGTACCGAAATAGCGATGAAGGGAAGGCATTGCGCCGGATTCGATTGTACCCGCAAAACGCGATCCCATCACAAATTCATTCCCGGCGCGAAAACTGTCGACGAAAACTTTAATTTCGCGAAAATCATAAGTCAAGTCACAGTCACCCATAATAATGAAACGGCCGCGAATCGACGGAATAACGTCGATATAGGCTTGGCCAAGACCCTTTTTAGGCGTACGAAGAACGCGCGCGCCTTTCGCGAGTGCAATATTGGGCGTGTCATCGGAAGAACTGTCGACAATAATAATTTCGCCAGACACTCCTGCTCGCTTTAAGCCTTCCCAGCACCAGTCAACAAACTCACCTATAGTGATTTCTTCGTTGAGTGCAGGCACTACGATACTGACTTCCGGTAGCTGGTCTATGCCTACATCGCTTTCAGGAATAATCAATTCTATACACTTTGGATTTCCGGAAATTCTCATCGCCATTTTGGATTCCTCAGGATTGACATTTTGACTTCATTTATATTTCGTTATTCATGGCTGCGATAGACGCTTCAATCGCTTGAGCTGAACTGCGCTGTGCCCGCCAACCAAGTTTCTTAATTTTATGGACATCGAACAAAACTTTCGGGACATCACCCTTCCATCCACGGTCGCCACCCGTATATTGATAGTCAACAGAACCTGGCTCGACTCCTGCCACCCGGCAGGCAATATCAGCAATTTCAGTTACGGAAATGTAGTCGTCGGTCGCGACGTTGAAAACGTCGAAGCATTGGCCTTGGATTTTAGCATTTTTGCCGAGAACCAGCAACATCGCATCTATGACATCTTCGACGTAAATATAAGACTTGGTTTGCGATCCATCGCCGAGTATGCGAAGCTTGGTCGGGTCATGTTTAAGCCTTCGGATAAAATCGTAACCGACTCCGTGAGTTTGTTTTGGACCAACGACATTGGCGAATCTAAATGCGCGGCCGTTCATAGAAAACATATGGCAATAAGACGAAATCAGAGCCTCACAGGCCATCTTGCTGGCGCCATAAGTTGAGATCGGGAAACAAGGACCATAGGATTCCGCGAACGCCACATCCGGCGCTTCGCCATAAATGCCGCTGCCGGACGTATACAGAATTTCAGGAACGTTATTGACGCGCATGGCCTCAAGGATATTCTGAGTCAGATACGTACCTTCCCAAAAATCTATATCGGGTTGTTTTACAGCTTTGGCGATATCCGGATTCGCCGCAAAATGGATTACCAAATCTACACCGGCCATCGCGTGCGTTAGCAAGCCCAAGTGCTTGATATCGCCTTCAACAATTTTCAGTTTGAGATTCGACACTACCGATTTTAAATGCTCCATGCTCCCGGACGTGAAATTATCGTAAATAACAAGTGACTCGACACGCTCATCCAGCAGCAATCTTTGCACAATATGAGAACCGATAAACCCTGCACCGCCAGAAACAAATATCTTCATAACCCACCCTCTTTAATTTCACTTAAATATAAAATACTTTAAATGTGTGTCAATAAAGCGATCATAATTTTACAAACTCCTTAGGAATTCCAATAGACATCCTGATAAGCAGCAGCAATAACATCAATCCACAGAGGCATATCAATATAGCTTGGTTAAGTTTTTCTGGCCTGTAGGTAAAACTCACATCATATTCTCCCGCTTTATTTACCCATATTCCCTTAGATGCTTCGTTCACCCGAATATAGTCAACTTTCTCGCCGTTTACATTCGCAACAAAATCGCCAGGATAATATGTTTCACCGAGCACAATGATACCCGGGCCGCTCGCCTCAACAGAGAAACGAGTACTATTGTTCGTCAACCTGTATTCTCCCGCAGGTATTACCCGGTAGAGCGTATTGTTTTTTAGGACTCCCTGCGGGATGAACTGACTTTCCACTGCGGCGAATGGTACATGCTTTTTATCTGCCAATGCATCTATAATATCAGTTGGTTTATGTACTTCTATTATTTTATTAACGAAGAAAGCCCTTGGCCATACGGACTCTCTTTGCCAGACATCTAGATCGCGGGAGTATAGCAACTGCATATCTTGAGGCATCTTGGTTCCAACATCTGCTACCATGTAACCTATCCCCAGCAAATCCAGTGAAGCTGCACGACTGGTAATCTGATCACTTTTAATACGACGGCACCAGCCCCAATCAACCATTGGGTAATCAATAAGAGTCAATAGTTTTTCGTAATTTTTACTTCTTAATGGCTCAACAGGCACTATTCCTTCTAGATCCAATCTAGCGTTAAAGCCAGGGAATAAAACCTCTCGTTCACCAACTACCCGCGTCGGTATCATTGCTTTGTCAATTCTCTTTTTAACATACTCGATGGCATTCGACTTGTTTGAATAATTAGCGCGCTCTGTAGAATTCATCACATAAGCATCAATCGTTGCCACTCCTGTCATCAAATGCATGCCATGACGAACATTTAATACCAAAAAGCAACATGTTAATATTATTAACCCTATCCTTTTTTTCCAAACACCTGATCCAGCGAGCTGGTATAGTGCTACAAGCCCGATGAGTACAATAAAAACAATAACAATATACCTCTCTTCAATAGAATATTTAATAGGATTTTGCCAAATTAAAACGAGCCATAACCCAAGAAAACTTGAAATTGAAAAAGCTAGGATTGCCTTCTTAAATTTATCGGATGCCTCTAAGAAGTCCCGGATTCCATGCCCGGCGATGATTAAAGCAAGTACCGTCATAGGCACTGAAAAGGTGTCTCCCACGTGATGTACCTTGTTGATAAAAGGAATAGCAATCAGGATTGACACCGGGATCAAGCCATACGCAGTAGACATTGCCAAGACAAATAATCCCCAACTGCCACAAACTATACACGATTGTCGAAGACGCAAACTTATAAAAGAACTTGCCATACAAAAAAAAATAAATAGATTTACTGAGGGCCCTGTAAGATTATTATTAAAGTACTTTTGAAAAAAGAAATTATCGAAAAATCCAATGATCATCCACGGCTGAAATGTAGAAACACCAGGAGTGTCATAAGAAGTAAATGCTTTGCCTAACGCATCCAAAAAAAGCAACCAATGCGGCGCGGTAATCATGACAAGAGTAAATCCGATTCCGAATGCAAAAACAAATGATCGGATGCGTCCCCACTTAGGGGAAATGTGCACCAAAAAAGCCAGCACTCCCAAAGCTTGCATGAAACATGCAGTGATAACACCTTCTTTGGGTGGCCCCGCGTTAAGTTGCAACCAAGTAACGGCAGCCAGCAAAAGGCCTTGCGAAACACAACTTCTTACATGCGGATTTGGTAAAGTCAAAACTCTCCCAAGTCGATCCCATTGAAGCACTACCCAAGGCGCATAAGTCAAAACAAAAAATACTGGATGGTTAAACCGATATGCGAAGAAACCAAGAAAACAACTGGAAATCGCAATCAATAATCCAGCTAATAATCTGTCTGTAAACCGAAAAACGAGTAAACCCATTCCGACCGCAAATATTGCCTTAGACAGAATGAATTTAAAATCCCAGCCAATAGAACTTCCATCCAGAAAAACTGGAATCCAATGCAAAACATCTCCGATCATTGACTGGCCTTGCGCAAACAGCGGGATTCCGCCGCCAACATATCGATTCCAGAATGGAAATTCAAAATAGCGAAATAGCGAATCATGTTGCACAACGGTATTGGGGGCTATGCTCCATAATGTCGCCCCCAGATCTGAACCACGATAATTTTCGATAAACCCATTAAATGAAAAGCCCGGCACCCATGGGGGGGCGCCATACAAGGCGGCCACCCCGACGGGAGAAACAAAGCTCTTACCAAAGAACACAACGGGGTAACAACTTGCGACGGCTGAAATAAGCCCAATAAACGCTATCGCTTTTCTTGGGTTTGCGACCGAATAATTAACCAGCCGTTCTATAGTCTCGGCAATTTGTCGACGGCACTTAGCCAAACCAATGAAAATGGTGAAGATTAATAAGGCGTATCCAGCATAGATCCATCCACGGTGCGCAAGGAAATCTATCCAACTACTTTTCTTATTAAACGATGAGTTCTCTATTTCTGTTATAGGGTCGTTAGCATTTTCTACTGTATGTATAACCAGCATATCTTCGATGACATCCATTCCGCTGATTTGCTGTTTTGACTTAAAAGACTTGACAGGATAATTTTTAAGTATGTCGCCCGACGCATTTTCAATTCCAGCTTTATTTATCCTAAGCACTGAAGGAGCGTCGATCAGATCAAAACGAAGATTTTTTATGGGTAAGGTAGGCAAAGGAAACAAATATTTCTGGAAGGCCCCACGCTGAACTTGTAATCTACTCGAATCCTGCTCAGTGACACCATGGCCTATATCAAAAAATATTTGGCTAATACCTATATTGGAGGATTCCATATATACTACAAAATATAATTTATTGCTCTCCCGATAATCGTTGTGCCCAATCACGCCAGCAAAAAGAAGTGAGCAAATAGCCAATATATATATGTTTATACGAGTCATTTTAAATGCTCTCGAATTCAGAAACATGTCTAAAAATGGATAGGGATTTCATCATAACAAACCACGAACCCCTGCGTATATGTTTATATTTATCATACAACGTCACTCAAAATGCTATTTGTACTGTAAAGTGGACCTTTCTGTCAAGACAATAATGTGTCGAGTTTAGTTGGGTGACCAATCAATACGCAGCGGAATGGCGCTGCCCCGATTTCCACTTCTCCTTGATGCGCTTCTCTCTCTTTGAATTTATCCACATTTTTTGCTCGGCCACCACTGTATATCCGTTATATCTCATCACGTGTGCTGAAATCCAATAATTGGTGTGTTCTTTCGTTGTGTTATAAAATACAAAACATTCCATCAACCCAATCTGTACTTTAGGTAATGTGGCATACGCTTTCAGATATATACGTCTTCGTACTTGACGCTCTGCCAGAGCCGATCACAAATATATTGTCAAATACCTGCCGCTCTGGTCATTTATTTAACACCTTACGCATCCAGGCAGCCGTTTTAACAATTCCTTCTTCAAGCGTTACCTTCAATTCCCATCCCAATTCCTGCCGTGCCAAGGAATTGTCCAGAATGCTTACCGGCACATCAAACGGTCGACCTGGCCGGTAGTGACGAACAACCTCGCGACCAAGAACGCGCTCAAGCATATCTATCATTTCGATGAGACTAGTGCCAACACCCGAACTGATATTGAAGACTGATTTTTCACCATCGTAATCAACAGCGTGAGCAAATGCTTCGGCCACATCGCTGATGTATAAATAATCACGGGTAACACTGCCATCGCCCCATATTTCCAGAGGCTTATTCTGGATTGCGTTACTCAAGAAGACGCCCACTGCCCCCTGAGCCGTCTCCACTCTCTGACGCTCACCAAACGGATTAGCAACCCGGAGAATGTTTGCCTTAATTCCATACAGGTGCTGATACATCAACAGGTATTTCTCAATAGCAAGTTTCGTAATACCATATGACACACGCGGCTCGGTCGGATGGTTTTCGTCTATAGGAAGATAGACCGGATTGCCGTAAACGGTACCTCCAGAGGAAATAAATACAATCTTGCGTACACGTTTAGCTACCATTGCACCAAGCATCTGCAAGGTGGGTACAAGATTGCTCTGTATATCATAAACCAGGTCATCGTTGGAATTCTTGGGTAGAGTCGTCGATACCAGGTGCAGGATGACATCAACGCCGTCTATTGCACTGCTCACATCATGGAGGCTCATCAGATCGCCAGTCAGCCACTCAACTCTTTCATCATCAGAAAACTGGCGATAGGGTACGACGCGGGGACGCTCAAAAATGCGCAGCTCATGACCATCTTTGAGCAAACGATCAGCAATTGCAGATCCGATAAAGCCACCGCCGCCAAAAATCGTTATTTTCATCGTGTCAAA